>Ga0207875_100071_pt1 | contig 80564 bp, 75 predicted proteins | sample CeladaPassage60A_FD_187476 | JGI IMG/M metagenome (GOLD analysis project Ga0207875, IMG submission 187476) | Cellulose-adapted microbial communities from the Joint BioEnergy Institute, USA - Passage3 60A (SPAdes) (version 2) | ecosystem: Engineered > Bioreactor > Continuous culture > Unclassified... | reverse complement strand
GTGCCGGGAAGTGGTGGCGGCGGCTTGAGGCAGGGTCACCGCGGGTGCGGCAGATGGTGGCTCAGGCAGGAGCCGAAGGCATTTCACTCACTGAGCAAGTAGCGACCGATAAGTCAGATCGCAAACTGGTAGAGGAGGCGGTTCCGCACTTCGCCAAAGCCTTAAATGTCTCGCCACCACAGCGGTTCGACGTGGCACTCGGGGAAGGGCCGCACCGGATCCTGGATTTGCATGCGGCCGCGCTTGTGGTGGTGCTGCGGTCCCTGAAGCCCGACGCGGGCCAGATCACGGTCAAGCTCGACGATGTGCTGCAGGAGCTGCTCGGTCATGAGCAGCGGTATTGGGTGCAAAGCGCGGAGGCCAGAGGCTTCTTTTCCGAGACTTTAGATGCGCACATGGTGGAACAGATCGTGGCGGCGGGAACCCTGCTGGGAGCCAAAGATCGCGATCAGGCGGCCCAGGTGGTGGGACGGGTACCCGGCGTAAAGGCGTCGGTGGTCGTAGCCGACTGGTTAAGGGAGCTATATCCGCCCGATGATGACCGTGAATGGTTGGGCCGACTGCGCCCAGACCGCCTGGCGGAGCTGCACATCACCCGAAAGCTCGACGAGTCACCACAGCTGCTTACAGCATGCCTTAACGATCTTGATGATCGTCAAATACGACGTGCACTGGTGACGTTGGGGCGGGCGGCGCACGAACTGGAAGCCGCAAGAAAGATCATCCACCAGCGAATTCTTCCGGTGATTTCCGGCGAGACGGAAGTAATTTCAGTACCTCGGGATGCACTCGTAACGCTTTATGAGGCATTGCCGCATCCCTCTGTAGTGCTGTCTGAAACACGTGCCTTGCTGGCACGCCGCATCTTGGAAACCACACCAGCGAATGCCGAACCCCAGGAGCGCGCCCGCTGGTTAACCAACCTTGGTGTCCACTTTTCAGACCTGGGGCGCCACGACGAAGCCCTGACCGTCGAACAGGAAGCCGTGAGCGTCTACCGGGAGCTGGCCCAGGCCTACCCCTCGCCCGCTCCCTAGCTAACCTCGGCGCCACCCTCACAGGCCTTGGACGCCACGACCAAGCCCTGACCATCGCACAGGAAGCCGTAACCATACGCCGGGAGCTGGCCTAGGCCTACCCCGACCGCTACCGCCCCAACTTCGCCCGCTCCCTAGTTAACCTCGGTGCGACCCTCGCAGGCCTTGGACACCACGAGGATGCCCTGACCGTCGAACAGGAAGCCGTGAGCGTCTACCGGGAGCTGGCCTAGGCCTACCCCGACCGCTACCGCCCCGACCTCGCCCGCTCCCTAGCTAACCTCGGCGCCACCCTCGCAATACTGGGACGCTTCGAGGAGGCCCTAACCCCGCTTCAAGAGGCCGTGACCCTCTACCGGGAGCTCGCGCAGAGCAACCCCGACCAATACCGTCCCGTACTGGCTGCTTCGCTTATCGTGCTAGGACAAATCCTCTCGGTGCTGGGCGATTCCGTTGAAGCAGCAAGGGTGATAGAAGAAGCCAAACGGATCCAGGGCGACTCCAGCGAGTCGTGATTACCCAAGCCTTGCACCGATCTTGGCGTTGTTAGGCGGCTTAAGCATGTGGGCGGTCGCCGGCGCGACCGGCCGGAGAGCCGCAGCGCGGCCGGCGACCGCCCAAGGTGGCGGGCCGCCGGAGGCGGGCCGCCTTGATGACGAGAAGAAAAGTTGCTTTCGATCATGAGCAGCGCGCGGAGGCGTGCGAATCACCGAGCGGCCTGGCGGCCGCCCAAACACGCTCGAGACTGGCGAGGTACACCGCTGCGGCGCCCTCGTCTTCGGCAGCCCGTAGCTGAATGACCGGCGATTGCGCGGCCGGCGTGCCGTATGAGTGGACGTTGACGAGCAGGTCGTCGTCCGCGCGGTAGATCGAGTTGTACAGCGTGGTCGCATGGAGGCGGATCTCGACGCCGTCGACCTCACCCAATGGCCGATAGAGCGCCAGAGCATTCCTGATCCTTGCGGCCATGACGTCGGGGCCGATGCCCTCTTCGACTCCCCGACCCGCGACCTCAGGGCTGTCCGGGTCGCCGAGCAGGATGCGGACCTTCACCCCGGCGCGAGCGCGGTCTGCGAGCACCCGGATGATCCCGGCGTCCTCGGCGAGGAACAGCGCGCTGTAGGCGAGGATCCCGATCTCACAAGTCGCCGACTGAAAGTGCCGAGCCCAGACGGTTCGTGGAACGGTCCAGCGATGAGGGTAGACCGCCTGCACCTCCGAGGAGATCGACCGGCGGGGGTGGCTGGCCTCGGGCCACAGCTCGGCCTCGTCCACCTTGAGCAGGTCCGCGAGAGCCCACCGATGCCGGGCGTAAGGAATTCGGCCTTTGAGCCAGCGATCGACCGTCTTGGGATCGACCCCGAGCGCGGCGGCGACGTCGACGGGCTGGAGTCTGGCCTTGGCGAGGGCGTGGCGAAGGGTGTCGCTCACGTGGGCGCTCCTCCTGGGCACATCAGACTGCCTGCGACGTTAACACAAGACGTCCCTAGACGTCCCTCACTTGCGGTGGAGAGGTTCCACCCTCGGGCGGATGCTCGTTCGGCGCAGGGTGCACCAAGAGCACCCGCGGATCACCCGAGCAACCGAAAGGAGCAGCAACTCGGATGGAGCCGACTCCATCGATCCGTGACCGGCAACGGGCCGCCCAGGAACGGCTGCTGCGCGAGCTGCAAGATGAGCTGACGCAACGCGGGCTCACGACGGTCTTGCTCGTCGACCAGTACGGCCGGCCCGCACTGGAGGTGCTCGACAGCCGCCTCCGCCCCCGCCGCGTCTACGTGCACACGGCGTTCTTCTGGTTCTACTGGGGCGACCAGCACGACGAGCGCGTCTCGTGCCTGCGCCTGGGGCCGGCGGCCGACCGGATCGAGAAGGCGGCGCGGGAAGGCTGGCGCGAGGGAGAACAGGGCGAGCTCAGCATCGACTTGTCGAGGGTCGCCGATGCCTACGGAGCCTGAGATGCGGGGTGGCTGGCTGACCGGATGGCGCGTCTACCGGCAGGTCGCCGCACGGCTGCGGGAACGCATCACCACCGGGGTGTACCAAGCGGGCTCGATCCTGCCCTCGGAGGCCGCCCTGTCGGCGGAGTTCCGCGTCGCCAGGAACACGATCCGCCGCGCGCTCGAAGCCCTGGAAGCGGACGGGTTGATCCTGACCGTCCCGTCCAAGGGGCGCTTGGTCCGGGCGGGCGCCCAGACCGTCAACGCCCCCTACCGGTACCAGGTGATCGCGAGCGAGCTCGAGCAGAAGATCAAACGGGGCGACCTCGCGCCGGGCGATCCACTGCCGAGCGAGGCCGAGCTGGCCTGGTTGTACGACGTGTCGCGTCACACCGTACGGCACGCGTTCGCGGAGCTGGAACGCGCCGGCCTGATCGTCTCCCGGCATGGGAAGGGCAGGTTCGTCTGCCCGCCCCCAAGACGTCCTGGGACGTCTGGCTCTCAGGCCTAGGCCGGTGCCGGATCGGACAGCCTACAGTCGACGTGTGGCACAGGTGGAGTGGGCGCGCGAGCTGGCGCGGCGGCTGCTCGCGGAGCGGCTGCCCCGGCGGTGGGCGCACACCCAGGGAGTGGCGGCCCGGGCCGCCATGCTCGCCCCGATCCTCGGCGACCAGGCCGGCACGCTGACCGCCGCCGCCTACCTGCATGACATCGGGTACGCGCCCGATGTGGCCATAACAGGGTTCCACCCGCTCGACGGCGCCCGGTACCTGCGGGATGTCGCCGGGGCGGATGCGACGCTGTGCCGGCTGGTGGCCCACCACTCGTGTGCGACGTTCGAGGCGACCGAACGCGGCCTGGCCGAGACACTGCTCAGCGAGTTCCCGCCGCCTGAGCGGTCGCTGCTGGCGGATGCGCTGACCTACTGCGACATGACCACCGGCCCCGATGGGCGGCACCTTTCCGTGCACGAGCGGCTGGCCGAGATCCATTCCCGTTACGGCCCGGGCCATTTGGTCAGCCGTTCGATCACCGCGGCCACTCCGTGCATCCTCGCCGCGGCCCGCACCGTGGAGGCGGCCCTAGCCCAGGTACGGCAGGCCGGTGCTGGCCAGGAAATGGCCGATCCGCAGCCGCATTGACCGGTCCATCGGCAGGCCCTCGACCTGGTCGCGGGGCATCCAGCGCACCTCGGTGGACTCGCTGCTCGGCGTGGGCTGCCCGGCCACGGCTCGTGCGGTGAGCACGATGGAGAACTCCTGCCGGGCCTCCCCGTTGCTGGTGTAGAAGATCACATGCTTGGGGTCGGTGTAGATGCCGACCAGCCCGGTGATCTCGCAGCGGATCCCGGTCTCCTCCAGGGTCTCCCGTACCGCGGCCTGGGTGAGCGACTCCCCCAGGTCGATCGCCCCGCCGGGAAGTGCCCAGTTGCCGTTGTCCGAGCGGCGGATCATCAAGATGTCCCCCGCATCGTTGGTGACCACCACGTTCACCGACGGCACCAGACTGTTCGGCGCGGGGGCGTCGGGGTCGTCGTAGTAGTCGATCCGGCCGGCCACGGGTCACGACTCTACCGGGCGGGCCTGCGCCCAGACCCGCTCGAAGCTGGCCAGGTAGGTGGCGACCATGTTCCCGCCGGCCACCTTGCGCAAGTGCAGCACGGGGGCGTTGGCCGCGGGCGTGCCGTACACGTGCGTGTTGACCAGCAGCTGATCGTCCCCTTGGTAGATCGAGTTGCACAGCATGGTGCGGTGCAGTGCTTCCCGACGTTCTGATCCGGTCAGAAATGGCGCCCGGTCAGCGCGCTGCGTCAGTCCGATTGGTATGGAATGCCACCCATCCGGGGCATCCTCTATGGCCTGCCCCGCCGCAACCCCATGGCCTGAAGCGTGTCCGACGGAGTGCCCGGTCGCGTCGCGCGAGAAGATGACCGCCATGGTCGCGACTGCGAGCCTCGCGGCGCAGACATCCGTGCCGCCGGGCGTGACACGCCCAGACCATGCCTGGGCACTCCGATAAGACACAGCAAACCTGTCGCCCTCTCCTTGCGCGTTAAGAGGATTCTGAGCGCCTACGCCAGTATTCTTAACCAACTAGTTACGATCCATCCAAAAAGTACATGTTTGTCATATTTTGTCCACACAGTCCAAGGACGATGCGCCAACGGGCCGATTGCAACAACACATCAGATTTATAAAATATGGGGCATCTAATCCAAATTGATCATATCATATAAAATATGAGACAAAATATTCATATAGCGGCACCATGGCCTCCTGAGCCTTCCCCCTTAAGCCTAGGCTCGAGTAGAGAAGAACGACTTCAGAAGCTGCAGGCGATGCGCCAATTCTGGAATGAAATTAATGCGGAACGCAGGAGTCGAATAAGGGAGGAGGTTGACGCCGCGCGCCAGCGCAAGCAGAAGGTCGATGAATATTGGGATCAGCACAAGAAGGTGGTTATACAGCGCTGGCTATCCCGACGATCTGACAAGAATCCCGTAACGGTAGCTGACTTTCCGGAACTAGTCGAGCAATGGCATCCCGCAAATCCGGGATCCCCCGATCAGGTGTCGGCCAGTCGTGGCGGTAGAGTCGGGGAAACAAGTCCCTATTTTTGGTGTTGTCCGCTTGGCCTGGGACACCCCGCATGGGCCGCATGGCCCAAAGATCGCGTACAACGTGGAACCGGATGTCCTGACTGCAGAAATCTTCTTTCACTTGCCGATGTACCCACTCTTGCCGAGCAATATCGCGGTGAATTGGATCCTAAGAAGGTACCTTTCACTTCGCACGACGTCGTCGACTGGGAATGCAGGACTTGGGCAGTTGATCCAGAAACAGGTAAATGGCACAAGGTGAAACATCACTTTACTGCAGTAGTCAAAGACCGCACACAGCAAGGTCACGGATGTCGAGTATGTGCAGGTTACGTCATCGATTCCTCAAACTCGCTACTTACGTGGTTTCCAGAAATTGCTGCAGAGTTAGACGATGATAGCTTGGATCCAGCGACTCTTTCAACATCTAGACATAACGCAACAAGAAAGGCCGGAATAGCGGGTAACAAGTACGAAAAGCTTCCGTGGCGATGCCGCCACGGCCATCGGTGGTTAGCCACTATCGCTCAGCGGGTCAACGGTTCTGGGTGTCCGCAGTGTTCCACTTCTGGTCTATCCAAAGAGCAGGTCCGCTTAACAGCAGAACTCGCTCAGCTGTTAGAGCTCATTTCTCCTGATCGTCCTGATCCTAGGCTACCTGATGGGCTTCCCGACTTCGGTTCCCATCGCATACCGGTTCCCGAGGATTTGAAGCCGTCCGAACTTCGCTCTAGCCACATTGAGGTTGATGCGATTTTTAGGCTCGGTAATCATTTAATCGGACTCGAATATGATGGTGCATTTTACCACTCTACCGCACACAGAAATAGGGTAACTTTCACAGAACTTAAGGATCGCATTCTAGTCAAACTTGGTTATTTACCTGTCCGTGTTCGCCTCGGTCAAGCACCCGACCTCAATTCCTCTGATTCGATCATTGTAAAACTAGATGAACGTTCTACTGCCCACGATGCAGCAAAGGAGGTGGCATTAGCACTCGAAAGGAGGCTTCAGTGCAAGATCCCTGGATTGGAAACGTATATCCAAGAAGGTCGCGCGACGGCAAGCGATTTAGCGGAACAATATATCAACTGTGTCTGGGGGGTCAAGCAACTTCGCACCCGCAAGCGCAAGACAGAAGGAACGACGCGCAAACAAAGAAAATTGCGTGCCACACCCCCAGCACGAGGCAGTCTTCTTATACCCGATGGTCCTCCATATCGGTCGCCAGAAAAGAAGGGTGTTATTCTTCGAGACTACATATGTAAATGTGGCCATAGGGTAAAGGGTCTGGTCCAAGCTGACGTTACTCGCGGGAACACGAGAAGCTGTGGCTGTCTCGCGGATTCCGCAAGGAGGCAGCCCCGGCAAGCAATTCCTCGCAGAATTACGCAGCAAGCCCGCCGGTGGGCCGTTGAGAGGGGTATACCAGTATCGGAAAATGGGCGTCTTGCTGCGCCTGTATTGGCCTCATACCTACTGCATTCTGTCAATCAGTCTGATCTTCCTGTTGACGAACGTGGAATCCTAATGGAATCAGCGATCCGGGATTGGGCAGTAGCGCAGAATTTTCCCCTTCTGGCCCGTGGGCGCTTACCAGAGCGAGTGTGGTTTGAGTATGCTTTTGCCCACGGTGCATCCATATAACGGATAATGACAGCGATATTTACAAATGGCACACCGCCGATGGGTTTATTGAGGAGGTGGTGTGGCCATCTGCCATGGGTCACGACTCTACCGGGCGGGCCTGCTCCCAAATGCGCTCGAAGCTGGCCAGGTAGGTGGCGACCAAGTTCCCGCCGGCCACCTTGCGCAAGTGCAGTACGGGGGCGTTGGCCGCGGGCGTGCCGTACACGTGGGTGTTGACCAGCAGCTGATCGTCGCCGCGGTAGATCGAGTTGTACAGCACGGTGCGGTGCAGGCGGATCTCGACGTTCTCCCGCCCGAGGAGCGGCCGGTACAGCACGAGCGCGTTGTGGATCTTTGCGGCCATGGCCTCGTCGATGCCCTCATCCGCGCCGCGCCGGGCGACCTCGGGGCTGTCGGGGTCGCCGAGCAGGATCCGCACTCGCACCCCGGCGGCCGCCTTCTCGGCGAACATGCGCACGATGCCCGCGTCATCGGCGAGGAACAGCCCGGCGTACACCAGTACGCCGATGTCCTTCTTCGCCTCGGCGAACAGGCGCCCCCAGGCGTCCCGGGGAACGGTCCAGCGGTGCGGGTAGACGGTGACGATCTCGCTCTCGGACGCCGAGGCGACCTGTTCCCGGGTCATCGTGTCCGGCCACAGGTAACTCTCCTCGACGCCGAGGAAGGAGGCGACCGCGTACCGGTGCCGGCGGTACGGTGAGCGGCCTTTGGTGATCCACCGCTCGACGGTCTTGGGATCGACCTGGACGGCGGCGGCCAGCTCGGCGATGCTCACCCCACGTTCCAGCAAGACCGCGCGCAGCCGCTCGTTGGCCATCTCACCTGCCAGTCGGGACGTCCGAGGACGTGGCAATGGTAAGCCGGACGTCTTGCACATGTCCTGTCGTGTAGTGATCTCGTCCCGCCTTCCTGCCGCACTCTCGGTGTGCACCCCAGCACCGACGGTGGCGAAAGGAGGACGAACGTGAGCAACACGACGCCCACACCGGAGGAGCCGGTCGGCTGCACCTGCGGGGCGCGACCGGAGGACGGGCGGAGCCGGTGCCGGAAGTGCCTCGCCCGGGCCCGATGGCGGCGGCGTCAGATCGCGCGCCGTGTGGCCGACCGGCGCCGCGCCATCATCCGGCGTCCCCGGCATGATCGGCCCGGCGCGGCCATGGTGGGGGTGGCGTGGTCATGACCGCGCTGCTGATCGCCACGCTGATCGTGACCGCAGGGGCGGGCGTGGGCTTCGCGGTGATCGTCGTGGGCATCAGGCGGGACGATGCGGCGATGAGCCAGGGCGCCGCATCCCCGGGCCGTACGGCGCGGCTCGCCCGGCGCGTCACCGGGCTGCGCATGTGGACGCACCCGAGCGTCAGCTATCGGGCAGCTCGGCCAGCCGCGCCTCGATCCGGTCGAGACGCCGGGCCAGCTCCTCGACCGCGGTGCGGAGCTCGGTGAGCTCACCGGCCAGATCCCTGCCCGGGGCGACCTCGTCGCCCTCGCGGACGAAGACCCCCTTGCCCTGCTGGCCGACGAGCAGGCCTTCGTTCCTCAAGATCCCCACCGCCATCTTCACCACGCTCAGCGACACGCCGTAGTGGGCGGCGAGCCGGGTGGTCGACGGCAAGGGCGCACCGGGAGGCAGCGACCCGTCGCGGATCTGCGCGCGCAGGTCGTCGGCGATCTGCAGGTAGGCGGGCCGCCCCGTCTTCTTGACCATCGCCCCTATCTCATCACGAGAACACGACAGGGCCAACCCGGAAGCCATTGACAACCAAGTCGACCAAGTCAACTATGTTGTTCACGCTCTCGTGAGGAGGTCTCAGCTCATGCGCACCATCCCGATCCCGATCGACGCGTCCAAGCTCCGGTTCGTCTGCGTCCGCGCGCCTCGCCCGCGCGTGCTCAACGCCGAGACCGGCGAGATCAAGACCGACAAGGACGGCAACGCCGTCTATGAGCTCGTCGTGTCGGTGGAGGACGCCTTCGGCCGCATCGAGCTCGTCAAGGTCACCACCTCCGGCGAGCCCCGCGTCACCGTGGGCCAGGAGGTCACCCCGATCGGCCTGGTCGGCTACGTCTGGGAGGCGTCCCGCGACGGCCAGACCCGATGGGGCATCAGCTACCGGGCCGCGTCGATCGTCCCGGCCGGCGAGGTGGCCGCCCATGCGTGACCTCATCTGGGCGGTGCCCGGCGCCCTGGCGGCCGCCGGTGGGCTGTGGGCCTGGCATCGCCTGCACCACCGCTCGTTCTGGCTGGTGATCGGATTTCCTGTAACCGCGGTCAAGGTCTGGGCGACCTGGCGCACGGTCGCCCTCGGCTGCGGGCTGACCAAGAAGCGGCATCGCTTCTGGTTCACCACCGTGCCGAGCCTCGTCGCCTCGACCGGGATCGTGAAGGTCCGGCGGCGCTTTCAGCGGGTCGCGGTCGACGCCAAGCCGTGGATGTGGCCGCCTCGCCCGACCGCGTACGGCTGGCGCGTGACCGTGCGCACCCTTGAGGGTCAGATCCCCGCCGACTACGCCCAGGCGGCCGAACGGCTCGCCCACTCATGGGGCGTGCACGCGGTCCGCGTCTCCTCCCCGCGCCCGGGGCGGGTGGTGCTGACCGCCACCGTGCGCGACCCGCTCGTCCGCTTGGACCGGCTGCCGCCGTCCAAGGAGCTACTGAAGGTCCATGTGGGCCGGTTGGAGATCGGCGAACCGTGGACCATCGACTTTCGCAGCGTCCCGCACTGGATCAGTGCCGGCGCCACCCAATCCGGAAAGTCGAACCTGGCCAACGCCCTCCTGGCAGGGCTCGCCCCGCAACCGGTGGCCCTGGTCGGCATCGACCTCAAGGGCGGGGTGGAGTTCACCCCGTACGCGCCACGGCTGTCCGTGCTGGTCACCACCCGGGCGGAGACCGTGACCGTGCTGGACGATCTGGTCGCGCTGACGATAAGCCGGATGGGGCTGTGCCGGGCCGCCGGAGCACGCACCATCTGGCACCTGCCGGCCGAGATCCGCCCGGTGCCGGTCGTGGTGCTCATCGATGAGCTCGCCGAGCTGTACCTGATGGCCGACAAGAGCGAAAAAGACGAGATCACCCGCATCGCCACGGCGCTGCTGCGCATCGCCCAGCTCGGCCGCGCCTTCGGCATCTACCTCTTTCTCTCCGGGCAGCGGATCGGCTCCGACCTGGGCCCCGGTGTCACCGCCCTGCGCTCGCAGTGCTCCGGCCGGATCTGCCACCGGGTCAACGACCCGGAGACCGCGGCCATGACGCTCGGGGACCTCGATCCAGCCGCGTTGGACGCCGCCCGCGCGATCCCCGCCGAAACCCCCGGTGTGGCGATCGTCGCCGGCCAGGACGGCCAGTGGTACCGCGCCCGCTCCTACCACGTCCGCGAGCACACCGCCGAGCAGGCCGCCCGCACCTGGGCGCACCTCGCCCCCGACTGGGATCAGATCACCCAGGCCGGCCGCACCTGCGGGGTGAGCGCAGCGGACCTGCCCGAACTGCTGCCCGCATAGGCACCGCGAAGGAACGCGAGGCCGGTGATGCGCCGCCTGGTCGCCTGGCTGCTGGATTCCGGGCCGGTCGTCATCCTCGCCGTGATCGCAGGTGCCGGATCGTTCACCCACATCCGCGCCACCGCGATCGAGCACGGGCAGACCGGATGGATGTCCTGGGCGGTGGCCGTCTGCATCGACCTGACCTGTGTCATGGCCGCACGCGAACGTCAGCGGGACAAGAAGATCGGCCGCCGGCCCAACGGCAAGGTCTCCTGGCCGACGCTCGTGCTGGCCGGCGGGATCATCCTGTCCCTCGCCGCCAACCTCCACCAGGCCGAGCCGACCGTCTGGGGGTGGATCATCGCGGCGACTCCCGCCGGGGCGTTCCTGATCGCGGTCTCGATGCTGGAACGCCGCGCCGCCACCCCTCGCACTGGCACGTTCCAATCCGATCCGCGCCCGGCGGCCGCGCCCACGGACACCCGGGCCGGAGGCGTGCCGTCTTCTTCGGCGCTGCTGGCCTTCGCCCGGCGGGTGGCCGAAGAACACCACGCCCGGCACGGCCGGCCGATCACCCCTGAAGCGCTCCGCGCCCGGCTGGGGGTGTCCGACCAGCTCGCCGCCGAGCTGCTGCGCACCCTGCGCGCGATGTCCGAACCCGTCCAGTGAAAGGAGAACCGTTGACCGACCAGCACCGCCGCGCCCTCATCACCGGGCTGCGCGATCTGGCCGACTTCCTCGAGGCCAACCCGGCCATACCCCTACCGCACGGCCCCGTGCGCGTCACCTACGTACCCGAGCGAGCGGCCGATGCGGAGATGTGCGCGGAGATCGACCGCATCGCCGCCCTCTTGAAGGCTCCGATCGATCCCCGGTTCCTGGCGCGCGGCCACTACGTGACCGGCCTCGACTTCGGACCGGTCCGCTACGAAGCCGTCGCCATCTTCACCGGAACACGCATCCGCCCCGAGGCCCTCGGCTCCGCCGCTGGATGCGCCGCTCCCGGCACAGGGGACGGCGGCCCGGCGCGGCCTTCCTGACGCATCGCCCCAATTAGGCGCCCCCGGCCTGGCCGTACATCCGCCAAGACGCCTGCCAGGTCGGGGGCCATCCCCTCTCACCCGGAAGCGAGTGAAAGGAGGTCTCCATCTTGCCCGTTGCCCACTGCAACGCGCACGCGATCCACGAAGCGATCACCCGCCTGAACGACCCCCGCCTTGCCCGGTGGGCCGCCCAAATCTGCCATACCGGCGGCTGCCGGCAACCGATCCACCTCCGCGGCACCGTGGAGCACTACGACCGCGCCACCGGCCGGCTCCTGCACCGCTACAGCACCAACCAGGAACCGGACGGCGTCCTGCGCGTTCCCTGCAAGACCCGCCGCGCCTCCCGCTGCCCCGCGTGCGCGGAGACCTACCGCGCGGACACCTACCACCTCATCCGCGCCGGCCTGATCGGCGGCAAAAGCGTCCCCAACTCGGTAAGCACGCACCCGTGCCTATTTGTCACCCTCACCGCCCCCTCCTTCGGCCCGGTCCACGCCCGCCGGGAACAAGGCGGGCGCATCCTGCCCTGCCACCCCCGCCGCGACGCCGCACCATGCCCACACGGACAGATCATCTCCTGTACGGCCCGCCACCGTGTAGACGAGGACTTGCTCGGGGAGCCGCTGTGCCCCGGCTGCTACGACTACACCGGCACGGTGCTGTTCAACGCGGCCGCACCCGTGCTGTGGAAGCGCTTCGCCGACGCCCTCCGCCGCCACCTGGCCACTCTCGCCGGGCTCACCCTGCCGCAACTGCGCGAGCAGCTCATCGTCTCCTTCGCCAAGGTCGCCGAGTTCCAGCGACGCGGCGTCGTGCACCTCCACGCCATCATCCGCCTCGACGGACCGAACGGCCCCGCCACGACGCCACCGGCCTGGGCCACCACCGGCGTGCTCACCCGTGCCGTCAAGCACGCTGCCCAGGCGGTGACGGTCACCATCCCCCAGGTGGCCAGGAAGCCCGCCCGGGTCCTGCGCTGGGGCGCCCAGGTCGATGCCCGCCCGATCACCCTCACCGGTGAGCTGACCGATCACACGGTGGCCGGCTACATCGCCAAGTACGCCACCAAGGCGGCCGAATGCGCAGGCACCCTCGACCAGCGGATCAGCCCCACCCACGACCTGGCCAGCCTGCCGATCCGCGACCACGCCCGCCGTCTGATCGCGGAGTGCCTCCGGCTGGGCGCCTATGAGGAGCTGGCCGACCTCAGGTTGGTGCAGTGGGCGCACATGCTCGGCTTCCGCGGCCACTTCTCCACCCGAAGCCGCCACTACTCCACCACCCTCACCCAGATCCGCGCCGAGCGGCAACACCACGCCCGCGCCGAGGAGATCACCACGGGCCGGCTGCCACTCTTCGACGAAGACGACGTCCTGGTGATCGCCCGGTGGGAGTACGCCGGACGAGGCCTGACCCCAGGTGACGCGCTCGTCGCCGCCTTGGTCGGTTCCTCGCTGCCGATGCTGGCACCGCTCGGGGGTGAGGCTCGATGACGCGCAATGACCAGCTCCTCACCGTGCCTGAAGTGCTCGCCGCGCTGGGTGGCGTCTCCCGCCGCACCTTCTACCGCTGGCGCGAGCTCGGCTGCGCACCCCGGTGCATCAAACTCCCCAACGGCGAGCTCCGCGTCTGGCGCAGCGACCTGATGGCCTGGCTGGAGTCGCTCCGGGAGGTCGCGTGAACGCCTCCTACGACGTCAAGTTCTGGGGTATCCAGCGAAACTCTTCCAGCAAGACCCCTTCCTACGTCGTCCGCTGGAAAGTAGGCGGACGGGTGAAATCCAAGACGCTGAGGACAAAGGCTCTGGCCGAAAGCTTCCTGTCCGATCTCCGGCAAGCAGCAAAACGCGGCGAGGCGTTCGACACGGCCACCGGGCTGCCTGAATCCATCCTCAAGGCCAAGAACGCCGTCACCTGGTACTCCTTCGTCCTGGCATACGTGGACATGAAGTGGCCTAACGCCGCAGCCAAGACCAGGGACAGCCTTACCGATGCCCTTGCCACGGTGACCCCGGCCCTCGTCGTCGACGATGCCCCCGGTGCGCCGGACCCCCGGATCCTACGCAAAGCGCTACGCCAGTATGCGCTACCGCCGACATCCCGCGAGCTCCCGCAACCTGAAGAGATCCGCTCAGCCCTCGCCTGGCTTGAGCGGCACTCTCTCCGCCTCGCTGATCTGACCAAGGTCCGCAACGTACGGCTCGGCCTCGACGCGCTAACCCGCCGGCTCGACGGCACACATGCAGCGCCGACCACGATCGCCCGCAAACGTGCGGTCTTCTACAACGTCCTCCAATACGCGGTGGACTTGGAAGAACTGCCAACTAACCCGCTGAGCAAGGTGAAGACGTGGAGGCCGCCGAAAATCCGCGAGGTCGTCGACCGGCGGGTCGTCGTCAACCCGGCGCAAGCCCGGGAACTCCTCACCGCAGTGACGTACGTAGGGCAGCTCGACCGTGGTCGGCACCTGCGAGCCTTCTTCGCCTGCCTCTATTTCGCTGGCCTCAGACCCGCCGAAGCGCTCGGCCTGCGCCTACAGGACTGCCACCTTCCAGAATCAGGCTGGGGCCGACTGATCATCTCCAGGTCGAAACCCCAGGCCAACAAGCGATGGACCGACACCGGAAAAGCGCACGATGACCGGGGTCTAAAGCACCGTGCGCAGGGCGAGGGCCGAGTGGTCCCCATCCCACCGGAGCTCGTAGCCATGCTGCGCGAGCACATCGACGAGTTCGGCGTCCACAAGGACGGCCGTCTCTTCCGGACACGACGCGGTGGGGTGATCTCTATAGGCACCTACTGCCAAGTGTGGAAAGAAGCGCGCGTCCTTGCGCTTACCCCCGAACAGCTGGCATCACCACTGGCCGCCCGACCATACGACCTACGCCACGCAGCGGTAAGCCTATGGCTCAACGCCGGCGTACCCGCCCCTGACGTAGCAGAGCGAGCAGGACACAGCGTCGATGTCTTGCTCAAGGTCTACGCCAAATGCATCGACGGAAGCACCACAATCGCCAATCAAAGAATCGACCGTGCGCTGACTTCCTGAGAGAGGTCCGAATCGCTCCCTTATCCCGGCAAATCAGCTAATCTTGAAGGCAATCGAAGCGGCTTTGCCTGCAGCTCGCAGTGCGCCGAATGGCGCGGACTGGGCGTGCGTCTCTCTAGCCGGTCCCGGCCTGCGCCGCCCCTTGCGCTGCTGAGTGATCCAATTAGCAACCTTTATCCGTTCGTGGCGTCGCGAGGGCACGCAACATCTACCTTGCTACCCTTTCGCATCACAATAGGAGGTAGCGTTGGCTAGTAAGGATCGGACTAGGCAGTCGATAGATCTTCTTGAAGAAGGATTTCGATATGCAAGCAGCCGCGAGCGCGTACTTCTGAATCTCGTCTGGATAGTTCCAGGAGTATTTTTTCTTTTGATCCTTGTAAAAGTCTTGCTCGTGGCCCGCTTGGACCTGGCAACAGCGCTTGCGATTATTCGTGCATCAGATCCTTTAGCACTTCTCCCGGGGATCCTCTTATCGATGCTGCCGACCCTAGGTGCGGGGCTTAACTTCCTAGGAGGGTACATCTACCTGTTGCACCAAAATGGCAATTATCTTCAGTATGAGAGATATCAGCACTGGACTTTCTATGGCTTGATAGTCCTTTTCCTTGCTCGAATACAGGAATGGCATATTACTTTAATGCAAATAGTAACACCCTTGATGTTCGCCTTGGGCGGTTTCATCGGTGATCGAATTCCTGCCAAAAAGCAAAAGAGTGTGAATCGCGACAACAAGGATAACTCTCGAACTGTCCCGAATGATATCATTCTTGCCAATCATGTCAAGGATATCGAGAATATTGAACGAGAAATAGAAAAGCAGAGTCAAGGAGCGGTGGATCTTGCTGTCGTATCTGAGTTACGTAATAAGCGTAATAAGCTGGTGCAGCAATATAACGAGAGAGTCGAGGCTATCCAGACATCATGGAAGGCGCCCATAGATTGGGTGATTTTTCTCTTCTTGGTTTGCTACATGCTGCAACAATTAAACAATTTTTTCACTACCGATGTCTGGCTGCCCGCGGAGCGAATAACTGTCAGCAATAAGGTAGTTATATCAGGATATGTCATCAGCAGTGATGACAACTGGACCACTATCCTAACTCTCGGCCGATCAGTTCGCACCATCAAGACCGGGGAGATCACGTCTAGGCAGATCTGTCGCGAGCCAGATAAGACACAGAAGCCAAGGAGTGCGACTACAATATTCGGAATATCAAAGAATAGTCCTCAATATCCTGTGTGTACGAATTAATCGACAACAATGGTTCTGACTCCTGTCAAGCGCCAGTGACACTCGCTCCAGGGGTATCGTCTCGGCATGGCTCCTTTCCATGGGTGTCACAGCTAGTGGTGTCCGTCGCAGGGCATGTGAAATATAAGCGAAATGATCTAGCTGGTCGGTGCTTCTGCTACTGGCCAAGCTACAGGTCAGAGACGGTGAGGAAGAAGAACCGTAGTGCTCTTGAAAACCGCTAGGCCGGGTGACCGGCCTCGTGGGTTCGAATCCCACGCTCTCCGCTCAGCCCGACGAGACGGCGTCTGACCTGCGGTTTCGCCCCGGTCAGGCGCCGTTGATCGTTTAGGGCCTGTGCAGCCGTAGGCCAGCATGGGCAATCATCGGCCGCTGGTCGCGGCATGATCCGCCTTTCAGGCGCGTCGGGCCATCTAGAGCCCGGTGCGAGGATCCATGGCAGTACAGAATTACGCGAGCCCTGAGTTCTGGCCCTAGAGAGCCGGAAGGCGCCCATCCGATTAGAGCTCGGTCGTTTTTTCGACGACGAGCGAGGGCTGCACTGTGGGCGCGATCCACTCCCCACCGTTCAGGCCTCGCCCTTGCCGGTGTCGAGGAAGTCCAGGACGTTGAACAACACCGTGCGGGTGATGGTCAGGCCGCGCAGGTCGGCCCCCTGGAGGATGAGGCCGAGGGCGAGGTCGATCGGATCGGTCTCAGTAAGGACCGAGATCTTTCTTCCGCCTCTAATCACACGCACCCGCACGAGCGGTTCCTGGTCGGCGCCGCGGAGCTCCTCGACGTTCCTCTTAATGGCGAGATAGCTGTAGCGCCGGTCGCCGAGCTTTATGCGCAGAGCGCGATCCTCTTTGCCTAGGGCGCGGCGGTTCTGGGTGAGCTCAGCCTCTGTATCGCCCACGACGAGGCGAGCTCGCTTGCCGAGGGGCACCAATCCTTCCCGGTCCATGTCCGGATCGGTCACCCACGCCGGCGGCAGTGTGGCCGATGACAGGTCCGCGCGTTTGGTGGTCCGCCCGACCGTCACGGTCACTTCCCCGTACGGCCCGGCCTTCCCTGTCAGCACCAGGTGGAAGTCGCGCTTCTCCTTCCGGCGCAGTCGCTTGAGGGTGAGATCGAACTCGAAGCTCATAAGGCAACACCTAGCGTGACATCACCTGAGCGGCGGCCTTCGGCCTTCCCGCCGACGAAAAGCAGACCGGTCGTTGTCAATCCTGCTGCCGACATGTCGCAGTCTCGCCGCATCACCGTGAAGGAGCACCATGCGCCCGTCGCGCCGAGATCGTCACCTCGTCGCTGACACTAACGCCGCTGCCGGCCGGCTGATATGAAATCCGTCATTTTCGGGCGAGCGCTGCGCTGACCTCGTGCGAGCCGTGTCCCCGGCGACCGGGAGCCGAGGAATTGCCTTCCAGCTGGAGCCCCACTCCAGCGGCCATCGCAGCCTACGCATGGGTCCCGGAGCCCGGGGCCTGCTCTCGCCGCCCCTGTCCTTGTCAACGTGCCGCCGCGTAGCGAGGTCACACTGGTCTCGCCTACGCCTGGACCGACATCGAGCGGGCCGCCGCTGGTCAGGTACGTGTCAGCACGCGGGTCACGCCGGCGACGACGGCCGTGGCGAGCACCCACCCGAGCAGGATCAGCACCGATGCCACCCACTGGCCCAGGCCCTGGTGTTTGAACGCGCTCTCCTGGCCGAGGTTGATGATCGGCAACAGCACGTCGGCCGCGTACAGCACCGGGTGGTAGTGGGGATGCTCACCCGGCTTGATGGGCTCGGGACGGTGGTGGGCGAAGAAGACGCTCCCCGCGGCCAGCAGCGTGAGCATCCACAGCGCGGCTCGTCCCGGCCGGTAGCCGTAACCGACCATTCCGTCGAGCAGGTACCCGAACACCCTGGCGTACCAGGGGCGGGAGGCGCGGTAGTGGCGATGCTTGGCCGGCAGCACCCGCCGGGCAAGGTCCGCCTACCCGGCGTCCGCATCGCGTCATCTCGCGAAGGGCTTCGCCTCTCGGCCTTCGTCGAGCTCGTGCTCGCCGGTGCCGGCTATGGCCGCGCACCGTTCTGGGCGATCAGGCGGTCGGCCAGCAGCCATACCGAGGTGAACGGGTTGCGGTCGGTCAGGCGCTTCCCGGCTTCGTGGTTCTCGGCGAGCCGCCGGGCGCGCCGCCGTGCGACGTCATAGTGCTGCAGGAGAGGGTCCGGGCGGAAGTCCTTGCCGTCGCGGCGGTAGCCGCAGCATGCCCCGTGCTTCTCCAGCAGCTCGCACGCCTTGTTCGTGGTGAGATAGCCGGAATGGTCCGCGAGGTGCAGGATCAGCCAGAGCTCGAAGCAGGGATTTGAGACGGCGCAATTCACCCCATGGCGCCGCGCCAATTCCAGCGCCCTATCAAGGGAGGGCTGTGGCTTCGGTGCCTCGACGTCGAGAACGCACCAGACCTCGTCGTACTCCTGATGCTGATCCTTGTCCGAGTACGGCGCCCGCCGCTTGTGGTCGATCGCTGCGGTGACCAGCCGCAACGGCTCTCCGTGCTCCGAACCGAGCCGCACCCCGGGTACCCGGTATTTCTTGATAAGCGCTGAAAAGTAGCGGCGCTCCGTGACCCTCCCCTCGCAATAGATCAGGATGCGCTTCTGTTCAGGTAAGCTCCCCCGCTTCCGTCTCAGATCCTTTCCGCGGCGGATCGCCATGCATGTGAGTGTGACGCAGAATGAGCTCCTCTAGAAGGCCCTCGTCGAAGATCGGAATTCCGCGATAACGGCCGAGCAGATAGCCGCGGAACACGCTGTCCAGCCCATCCCGCACCCGGTAATCAGTCAGCGGGCGGAGCGTGGTCGCGCCGTCCTCATCCCGGTCGGTGAGCCACACCTGATCCCGCCTGAGCCGTGCCTTGCTGAGCGGCGACAGCAGGAAGGAGTCGTGGGTGTTGAAGACGAGCTGAGCGCCCTGGCGGTTGTACGTGGGGTCCTGGAAGAGATTCACCAGCTCGGAGACGAGCAGCGGGTGGAGAAACGCGTTGAGCTCGTCCACCACGAGCACCATTCCGTGCGCGAGCGCCTCGAGGATCGGCCCCAGCAAGGCGAACCAGCTCCGCGTGCCGCTGGACTCGTTCTCCAGCGGAAGGGCGTACTCCTTGCCGCGCACCCGATGGATGAAGTCCACCCTGGTCGCCGCCTCGACCGCGAAACCGAGGTCCGGCGTACGGTCCGGGTCCACCACCTTGAGGACCGCCATGAACCGGTCACGGAGCTCGTTATCCAGCACCAGCGGCTCCTGGCGGATATCGGATATCCCGAGATCCGCGTAGTTGAGCAGGTCGAGGACCGCGGAGCGGTCGGGCGTGGCGGCGAGGTGCAGGGTGTAGGGCAGATGCGGGACCGGCACCCCGGCATCGATATAGATCATCTGGTTGCTGAACCAGCCGTAGATCTTCGTGAGCTGCGGGTGGTTGTTCGCGGCGGCCACGGAGAGGTACAGGCTGTTCGGGCGGACGAACTCCGCGATCGCCCGTTTTCTCCCCTTAAGATGCCCGCCGAAGCGGATCGAGGTCCACTCCGGTCCGGACCGCTCGAACAGCACCCGCCGGACCCGCCGTTGCCGCTTGACGAAGCAGTACAGCCACTCGCTCCGCACGACCTCGTCGTCCACGGCGAAGCCGTACTCGTAGTGGACCCCGTCCACGGCGATGTCGACGCAGAACTCCGACGGTTTCCGGCGGATGTCGTCGTCGAAGCGGAAGCTGTTCCGGGGGATGGCCGCCTCAGGCCCCCACCCGAGGTGCGAGTGGCAGACGGCCTCCTGCATGAAGTGCATGGCCTCGAGCAGGTTGGACTTTCCCGAGGCGTTCCCGCCGTACACCGCGGCCGCCGGCAGCACGGAGAGATCGTCGTCTATGGGGCGGCGTACCGCTAGATCGTCATGGTCGTCGAGGGCCACCAGGCTGAGCTCTTGCTCATCGCGCAGGGACGCGTAGTTGGCCACCCGGAAGCGGAGCAGCATCCCGCCTCTCCCAGCAGTACGGAGTCCGTGGTCGGCGCAAGGCTTCTTCACTGCCCATTGTCCGTCTTAGCCACGGCAATGGCCAGAGCTAACGGCTCAATACGTCAGAGATTGACGTCCTGAGCCCTTAGCCGATGAGCGGTTGCCAGGTTAAGCTCCCGCCCGGGACTGCGAGGCCTTTCCCGGCGGCTGCGGGCCGGGCATGCGTGGCGGCTGCGGGCACGGTTGAGATCCGCGCAGGCGGCTGGGGTACGCCGTCGTGGCCGACCCGAGCCATGAAGAGCTGCAGCGGATGCGCGGCCTGATCGTGGATGCCCCATCGGTTCGGCCGCATGGGCTCACGACCGTACGGCGACGCGATCGAGAGCGAGGAAGGCATTCGCGTGCCGCCGGTCCGGCACGCGCTGAGGAGTCCGGAAGCCGTGGGCCGGGAGCGGAACGGTTCGCCACGCCCACCGGGGAGGCACGCCTCCAGCCGGGCCTGCTGGTGGTCGGTGTGCCGGTTCGTCACGCCTCTTGGAAGAGAAACGCCTCAAGTCGTGCACGCCGGTGGTCGGTGTGCGATACGCCATGCGTACCCAGCGCGGCCGCCGATCTGGTCGGGCCCGGCTGAGGACGGTTCGCCATGCGCTCCGGGAGGCACCGGGGCAACCGGGAAGAGGTCCGGGCACCGCGGTGGGATCGGTCACCGTGACCCGGTGCCACCCGCCGGCCCGGCGAAGCCTGTGACCACCCCTCCGGGCGGTCTGGGGCGTCCGGGCGCCCGGCTGGGCGTGTCGTCACCGTGACCTTAGGGCCGGGCGATGGACACCGTCCGGCAGGTGCGCGGCCGGCCGCCGCGCCTCGGGGGTGGATCCGGGCCATCCGCACTCGGCCCCGCTCGACGGGACTCACCGGAGGGGATGCGTGGCCGCCCGCCGGTGCCGTGCCGGCCTCGTGGCCACGCGGCCGACGTCGCCGTCCGGGGTCTCAGCGCATGCGGCGCATCCGGTGCCGCATGCTGGCTCGTGACGGGCGGACCGGCGTCGCTTCAGCGCGCCTGCGACGGGGGTTCGAGTCCGAGGAGGCGGATAAGGCCGCCGAACATGTCGTTGAAGAGCGGCTCGATGTCGTCGATGGCGAAGTCGAGGTGTTTGTTCACGGCCATGGTGAGCACGCCGTAGATCTGCCGCCAGCAGGTGATCATCAGGTAGACGACCCCGACGGGGAGATCCGGGGTGATCGCGTCCCGGTAGGTCTTGAGCTGGTCGCGGAGCTCGGGGGCGATCTCCTCGTCCGCCGGGTACGTCAGCACGCCCTGCCGCCAGAGGCGGCCGAAGAGCCGGCCGTACATGCCGCCGAGCTCCTCCGAGATCAGCCGGGGGATTCTCTCGCCGGAGCCGGCGATCATGGGGTAGGTGGCGCCGAAGACCAGGTTGAACCCTTCCCGGTTGGCCACCGACCAGTCCAGCACGGCCTTGGTGCTGGCGTAGAGCTGGGCGGCGATGTCGTCCTCGTCCTGACGCTCCACAGCCTCCCGCACCTCACGCATCAGCTCTTCCGTGAGGTCTCGGTAGAGGGCCTGGATCAGGCCCTTCTTGCCGTCGTAGTAGCGGTACAGGGCGGGTGGGCTGACCCCTACCTTGCGGGCGACGGCGGTAAGCGTGAAGCCTTCGAGACCCTCGGCGGCGATCTCGCGGGCGGCGGCCATGACGTCCCGCATGAGCTGCTGGCGTAGCCTCTCCCGTCTGGTGACCCCAGCGGCATTTTCGGCCGCTTCGCTCACTCGCCCTCCCTGACCATAAACACCTCGTCTCAGCCGTCGGGGTCCACCTTATGCCGCTCTCTGACCCGTATGCCGGGAGAGGCGTATACCGATCTGGTTGAACCACTTGCGCTGAAGAGTAATTGCTGAGTTAATTGGCTTCACGGGCGCGTGACGCCCGGTACCGGAGCGCATCCGCAGGGGCCCCTTGGTGACGGCGCGGCAGGCGGCGGGGAGGCCGGCGAGCGCACCGCAGCCGCCTGGTCGAGCGGGCGATTCCTGCAGGTAGGGCCGAGGCCGACCGGTGGACGGCCATCGGCGGCGAGCCCGGCGTTCACCGGCGCGCGGATCCACCCGCTACGCCTGGTGGCGCCGTACGGGTGACCGAGATCGGGCACTTCCCCCGACCGTCGACGTGCCGATACCCGGCAAAAGACGCCGAACGTTTCATTCACTCCGCAGCGCGGTGACCGTTGCCGCTGAGGCTTGCGCCGCCTCATCCCTCGTCGAGCTCAGACCGAAAGGGGGGTCAATGGCGACCGGTTATTGGACAGTGCGTGTAAGAATTGATGACGGTTGGCTGTGGATAGGCAACGAGGCCTTCCCGTTACGCCATATATCCCACGTCGGACAGCGCACGCTCGAAGTGGACCGGCAGGCCGCCTGGCGGAGGTTCGGGATACTCGCCGGGATCAGCCCTGCTGCTCTTCGTCCCCTTGATAGCCATCGCGGGTGACGTCTTCACCATTGTGCTGCTCGCCGTGCTGACGGCGCTCCTGTGGTGGCTGCTGTCCCGGCTGCACAAGCCGGCGCTGTACGGGCTGGTCATCCACGTCGGGGGCACCCGCCGTGACGCCCTCTGGACCGCGGTGAAGAGCGAGCTCGACCACCTCGTGCGCGAGATCACCCGGGCGATCGGCCGGCCGGACGCCGTGAAGACGACTTTTTACGTCGAACACGCCGTCCAGGGGGATTACCTTCGGCGGTACGGGGCCGGAGGCCACGGCGAGCAGCAGCACTTGGGCTTGGCCGGCGGCACGGCGGGCTGATGAGCAACGGTGACCGCGAGATCCGTCATGGGCGTGCACGCATCGGCGAGCGGGTGCCCGGAGGCACCCGCGACCTCACCGGCGGCGGGCGGCGCTTCGGCGCGAACCCGCCGGCCTCGCCGGCGTCTGCGGCATCTCCGCCGCCCGCCGGGCAGGGGCCGGCGTCCGCTCCGGCAGCGCCGCGGCCCGCGAAGGGCCGGTGGCCGCCGGCGAGGGAGGCCGGCCGCTCGGACCGCTGGCCGGGTTCGGTGCGGCGCTGTCGGGCCTTCTGGGCTGCGTGGGTTTCCTGCACGGTCACTCGTGGTGATGGCCTCCCGCCGTCCTCGCCGTGACGCTGGGCGTCCTGGCGGCGATGCTCCGCTGGCTGCACTCGGGTTCTCCCTGAGCGCGGCCGGGCCCGGAAACGGCGGGTGACGCGCGGGGGCCGCCACCCGGCCATCCGGCGAATCGCCCCTTCGCCACTACCCTTCCGCCATTCACCTCGCGCGCCCCGGTCCTCCGGCGGCGGAGAACCGATCGGCGATCAAGCCGTGTTTATCCTCAGGCGCGGATTATGTGCCGAGGATTCCTGGCTTGTGCCGCAAGATCCGGTATTCCGGTCGCCGTCCGGGCCGGGGCGCGCGAGGTGATCTTCCCTGGTACGGCGGGGCGGGGGACGGCCACGGGGCGCCCGCCGGTGCGCACCCCGCGGTGCGGAACGCCCGATTTTCCGATTACCGCGACGGTCGTCTGGATATGCCGGCCGCTGCGCCCGGCCCATGGCCGGAGTAAGTTTTCCACCGCCGTAGGCGCGCAAGCCGGCCATAAGTCTCGATAACCGTCAAATAGCCTCCGCCGTTATCCCCAAGCGTTGGATAAAGCTGTGAATAAGAACGTGCCCTGTGGATAAAACCTTGGCGCATTCCGTTGCGCGGCCGCGCACCACCGCTCAGGGCCGGCTCCCCCGGCCGTCAGCCGGCCGGGGCGTCCCACCGTACCGTGCGATGACGCCCGTCCCGGCCGGTACGGCACGGCGCACGCCGAGCCGGGACAATCAAGATCACATTTGCCCCGCTGGAGATGATCAAGAAAGTGACCGGTCCCAGCGTGCCGTGCGTTCCGGTCCGCCGCAATGCCGGGAATATGGCGGGCCGTACCGCGGCCGCCCGAGGAAATCTGCTCACGCTAGCACCGCGTCCCGGCCATCGGGAAATCACAACGGCCGACTGTAACCATTAGGACACCGAGTTCACTCTCCGCGGGGATTTGGCGGATTATGGTGATCGCCGCCTAATACCCACGGGAGAGGGGGGCAATGGCTACGGGTGAGGCGTCGCTAGGAAGTCAGTACGTCCTCCTGGACGAGATCGGCGCCGGTGCCATGGGCGCGGTCTGGCGTGCCCGGCACCGGGAGACGGGTGAGCTCGTGGCGGTGAAGCTGCTGCGGGACGGTCTCACCGGCGACCAGGAGCTCGTCATGCGCTTCGTCCAGGAGCGCAACGTCATGCGGTCCCTCCGCCACCCCAACATCGTCACGGTCCGCGACTTCGTCATCGAAGGCGACCGCCTCGCCATGGTGATGGACCTCGTCGAGGGCGGTAGCCTGCAGGCGCTGCTCCGGCGGCACGGCACACTGCCCCCGGCCGAGGCGGCGCGGATGATGGCCGAGGTCGCCGACGCGCTCGCCGCCGCGCACGCCGCCGGCGTGGTGCACCGCGACGTCAAACCGGCCAACATCCTGATCGAGCAGGCCACCGGGCGGGTCCGGCTCACCGACTTCGGCGTGGCCCGCATCGTGTACGGCCCGGGCCTCACCCAGAGCACCGCGATCATCGGCACGCCGATGTACCTGGCGCCGGAGACGGCGATGGGCGAGAAGCCCACGCCCGCGGTGGACGTGTACGCCATCGGCCTGATCCTCTACCAGCTCCTCGCCGGCCGGCCGCCGTTCATCGGCGACCACCCCGTGGCCCTGATCAAGCAGCACTCGTCCGCCGCGCCCCGGCGGCTGCCCGGGATGCCCGACGCCCTCTGGTCGCTCATCGCACGCTGCGCGGCGAAGAACCCGGCCGACCGCCCCACCGCCGCCCAGGTGGCCGCGGAGCTCCGCCGGGCGATGCCGGCGCTGGCCGGGCTGCCTCCGCTGCCCCCGGTTCCGTGGGACGCCGACCCGTCGATCACCTCCGAGCCTCTTCCGGCGTCCGCCGCCGGCCCGGCTCCCGCGGTCCAGCGGCCGGGCGGGGCGCCCGGGACCGGCCGGCCCGGCGGCATGCCCGGCGCCGCCGGGATGCCCGTTCCCCCCGGCACGGCCGACACCGCCCCCGGCGGGACCGGCGGCACGTTACCCAAGGGCGGCAAGCAGGCCGCGGGCGTTCCGGTCCCCGGCTTCATCGGGGTGCCGGGCGCGGGCGGCGGCACGGGCGCGGGTTCCGCCGGTGCCCCGGCCACCGGCTCCGGTGGTGCGGCGGGTACGGGCCCGGCCGGTGTCCTCGCCACCGGTTCCGGTGGTGTGCCGCAGGTGGGCTCCACCGGTGTCCCGGGGCTGCCGGGCGCCGCCTCACGCTGGAGCGCCAAGAAGCGGTGGCTGCTCGCCGGGACGAGCACCGCGGCCGCCGGGGCCGTGGTGCTGTCGGTGGTCTTCTTCGCCCCGTGGCGGTCCGACGGCGAGGCGCACACCAGGGCCCTCGGCTCGGCGTCCCCGGGCGCGCTCGCCACGGCGATGGACTCCGCCTCCGCCTACCCGGACGACGGTGACCGCGACCCGGTGCCCACCCCGGCGTGGGAGGACCAGGCACGGCGGTCGCCGTCCCCGAAGGCGACCACCGCCCGGCCGTCCCCGAGCCTGACCGAGGTCCCCCGGCCCGTGGTGCCGCCGCCGACCACGCAGCCCCGGCAGACCACGGCCCCGCGGCCGCAGCAGTCGAAGACCGCCCAGCCGCGGAAGACCAGGGTCGTCCAGCCGGAGCCGAAGGCCACCACGGTCAAGGCCGATGAGCCTCCGCCGTCGCTGAACTGGCAGTGCCGGTCCTGGTTCGACACGGGCCAGGGCGTGCAGATGTCCCCGTGCATGGCGATGGTGGGCGACACCTTCTACCTCCTGGGCCGGGTCCAAGGGTCCAGCGCCGCGAAGTGGGACATCCTCGTCGGCCTGTTCGACTCCGACAACGACGTCTTCGTCTCCAAGACCTTCACCTGCCTGAACGGCACCGCGCCGTACGAGTGCGGGCCGTTCACGGTCAAGGTCCCGCGCAAGGGAGTCAAGACCGACGTCCGCCAGCGCTGGCGCAAGTCGGGCACCCCCTCCTTCGGCGGCGGCGTGGAGAGCCCGTGGATCCTCTGGTGATGGGCCGGCACCGCCGCGGGTGAGCCCTCCCATTCCGGTCCGGCCTGGCGGCGCCGTTCCTCACCCGTGCCGGGAGTCCACGCCGTCCCGCCCCGGTTCGGAGGGCAGCGCCGCTCCACGCTGAGCCGGGAGGGCGACGCCGTCCCGTGCCCTGCGGAGCGAGAGCCGTACCACCACGGTCCTGGGAGACCCGCGGTCCGAGCCGGTCACCCGCGGCACGGGCACTCCGCCGCGGGCCGGGCGGGCGCACGAGGCCGCGATCAGGCGTGCCGTCGCCAGCGTGGGTATACGCCTGCTGAGAGGGTGCGGTGCACCCGCACCGTGTGGGTGATCGAACGCCGCTGACCGACCCCGGAAAGAAGCGCAGATCGAGCCCGACGCGGAGAGGGGGGAGCGGCATGCCCGAGTCCACGGACGCCAGCGTGTACTTCATCGGCAACGCCACGACGATCATCCGGTGCAACGGGTTCACCCTGCTGACCGACCCGAACTTCCTCCACCGCGGCCAGCAGGCGCGGCTCGGCTGGGGCATCCGCACCCGCCGCCGCACCGAGCCCGCGATGAGCGTGGCGGACCTGCCCCCGGTGGACCTCGTCGTGCTCTCGCACCTGCACGGCGACCACTGGGACGAGATCGCCGAGCGGGGCCTCGACCCGTACGTGCCGATCGTCACCACCCCGCACGCGGCGGACGTGCTCCGCGGCCGCGGGTTCGGCAACGCGATCGGCCTGGAGACCTGGCAGACCTACCAGGTGCACCGGAACTCGGGCGTGCTCTCCATCACCGCGGTGCCGGCGCGGCACGCGCCCGGCCCGCTGGACCGGCTGCTGCCGCCGGTCATGGGCAGCGTGCTCGACTTCTGCCGTGGCGACGACCTCGACCTGCGCCTGCACATCAGCGGGGACACGGTCCTCGACCCCTGCCTCGCCGAGATCCCGCGCCGGTTCCCGGAGATCGACGCCGCGATCGTCCACCTGGGCGGCACGCGGATCTTCCGGGTCCTGGTGTCGATGGACGGCGTGCAGGGGGCCGAGTGGCTGCAGCTGATCAAGCCGGAGGTCGCCCTGCCGGTGCACTACGACGACTACGAGGCGTTCACCTCGCCGCTCAGCGAGTTCCAGCACCATGTGCGCCGGCTCGGGCTCACCCACGCGGTGCACTACCTCATGCGCGGTGAGACCTGCCGGCTGCCGCTGCGCACCCGGCCGCGCCCGGTCGTGCGGCCCAGGTGATCCGGTACGGCACGGCCGGGAGGCCCAAGCGCCGGCCGAACGGGGACACGCTCCGGCAGATCGGGGACAAGCGCCGGCAGCGGAGGGGAAAGCGGTGGCCGGCCGGTGAAGATCACGGCGAGGCCGCGGGCACGGCGGGGCCGGCCTGCCGTACCGGGCCGGACCTCAGAGCTGGTTGAGCAGCCAGCGGGGACCGGCGACGAGCGCGCCGAGCGCGGTGACCCGTTCCCGGAGCGCGCGGTCCGCGGTGACCACGAGCACCCGCTCCCAGGGCTTGCGCTCGCGGACCGCCTGGACGATCGCGTCGTCCCCGCTGCCGTTCGCGACCACCACGCTGAGGTTCGTGCCGTGCGCCTCGGGGTCGGCGGCCACGGCGGCCGCGCCTTCGAGCACCACGACGATGCGGGGGAACCAGCGGGCCAGTTCGGGGAGGCCGTCGGGTGTCTCGCGCAGCCCTTCGGTGGCGAGCGGCTGCACCTCGTTGAGCAGCCGGTTGGCGGCGCGCGCCCGGTCCTTCCACCACAGCTCCTCGGGGCGGGAGCCGATGATGTTCGCCACGTCGAGGACGAGGACGAGCGGGCTGAGCGCGGGCCGCAGCTTCGGCCACGAGTCGGCGAACCCCGGGTGGAGCGGCTTCGAGGCGACCTCGTCGGCGGCCACCCAGCGCAGGTCGACGCTCTCGCCGTTCGCCGGGGCCGCGTCGAGCATGCCCGCCGCCTCGGCGATCACCGTCTGGAAGGACCAGCCGCCGTGGTCGTCGACGTAGATGCCCTGGACCCGGAAGAGGTCGGTGGAGAGCACCGTCTCCTCGCGTACCTCGCGCAACGCTCCGGATATCGCGTCCTCATGGCTGTCGAGCGCGCCGCCGGGCAGGGCCCAGGTGCCCCCGTGGTGGGTCCACCAGGAGCGCTTCTGCAATAACACGTACGGCATGCCGTCGAGTGTGTGGTGGACGGCGAGCAGGCCGGTCGCCCCGTGGATGCCCCAGTGCTGATGACCACGCGCGCACAGCGCCCAACCGTCGCCGTCCTTCGCCGCCATGACCTCATCCTGCACTCATCCGGCGCCGTCATCCAGATATGGATCACCACTCGGCGAGCGGTCTATGCACCCCTGCGGCGAGGTCGTAGAGGATCGCTCCATCCGCGAGCCGGATCACCTGGATCTGCGTGGCGAGCCCGATGTCCCTGAGCCGGAGGGCGGCTTCCTGCGCCAGGGCGCTGAAGTGGTAGCGGTCGGCCGCCGGCGCCTCCGGGCCCGGGCGAATCGAGCGCACTTCGAAACGGTCCGGTGGCCAAACCGGAGGGAGCGGATCAAGGTGCAGCCAGCCAGACATGTTTCTCCTGTCGCGCTTTTCGAGATAAGGAGTCGGCCTGGAAGAAGGGTAGCCGTGGCGGTGCCGTGATGGTGCCGTTGACCGATTGTTATGTACCGGTAAGCGATCCGGCTGTGGCAAGGACGGGGTACCCGTTACGGTGAGGTGCTGTTCACTCTGATTCCCCTCGTCACAGGAGAATCAGGATGTCATATGCCGACACGCCCGCTTCCTGCCGGCCGGAGGAGCGGGCGTTTGATCTTTCTGACGGCTCGCCGCCGGCGAGGACGGCCGGCTCCGCCGGTTCGGCGGCCGAGCGCTGACGACGGCGCTGCCGGCTTCTCCCGCTCCCGGAACCATCCGGCGCGACCATCGCAGGTGGGGAGCGAGCCGACCGTCTGCGCGGCCACGACCCCTGGCACAGGAGCTCACTTCGGGTACGGCCCGCCGGATGCGATCGGGATTCGTGACCCCCGTGCGCATCGGCGGTGGCCCGGCCGGGGTCCGGCGGCAGCGGAGCCGCCTGAGCGCTGCCGTGGCCACGTGTTCCCCGGGCCAGGGCCGGTGATGGCGGCGGTGGCCCGGCGGTTCGCTGACCGCCGGCGGTGTCCGTCCCGGGACCGGTGGTGAAGGATTGAGGCCCCTGGCCGATATCGGTCAGGGGCCGTGTTGCCGTGTGCGAGCGGTGAATTGTGCCCGTTCCCGACGGTGGCTCAGCGTTCATCGCCGATGCCGGCCGGTCGCTACGGAACGTTGGCGATGGCTACCTCGATCGCATTGTTACCAACGCCCAGGGTGGCTTCCACGGTGTTGGTGGCGGTGTCGATCACCGACACCGTGTTGTCACCGCTGTTGACGACGTAGGCGCGGGTGCCGCCGGGGGTGACCCCCATTCCGATGGGTTGGGTGCCTACCGGGATGGTGGTGACGACGGTGTTGGTGGCGGTGTCGATCACAGAGACGGTGTTCGAGCCCCAGTTGGCGACGTAGGCGCGGGTGCCGCCGGGGGTGACCGCCACCCCAACGGGCTCAACGCCGACCGGGATGGTGGCGATGACGGTGTTGGTGGCGGTGTCGATCACCGACACGTCGTTGGAGACCTGGTTGGTGACGTAGGCGCGGGTTCCGCCGGGAGAGACGGCCACGTCGTACGGAAGGGCGCCGACCGGGATGGTGGCGATGACGCCGTTGGTGGTGGTGTCGATCACCGACACGGTGTCGCCGGTCTGGTTGACCACGTACACCCGGGTGCCGCCGGGACTGGCCGCCACCCCGGTGGGCCCGTTTCCGACCGGGATGGTGGCGACGGTGGTGTTGCCGGCGACGTCGATCACCGAAACGGTGCCTTCGCTCTGGTTGGTGACGTAGGCGACCTGGCGTGCCTGGCGGATCTCCTCGGCCGTGGCCGTGGTGGGCGGGGATGCGAGTGCGGTGAGGCCGGTGGCGAGCGCCACCGCGGTGATCGCCGAGCGCAGCCGGGTTCGCCGCACCCGTACCTGCGTCTGAGCGGATATGCCGGCGCGGCGTATCGCCGCGGTGTTGATCCAACGTGTGAGCATGGAGACCTCCCATCGAAATGACGGTCTCCTTGTACGCGGACACGGTGAGGCGATTCGATTTACGGCACGCTCAGTTGGCTCACCCGGCCGACGGTTTTGCATGATCGTTGATCACGTACCCGAATAATCACTCAATCCAGGTGCCGATCGCTCACCTGGAATGAATCCGAATTAATGCGTATTCAGGCCTGGTGAATGCGCGTTGCCTGGCAGAAGTCGGCGGTGAGCAGCGAAAGGCCCCTGGCCGATAGGGGGCAGGGGCCGTTCCGCCGGTGCGCGGCGGCTGAGCCGCCGTCGTGCCGCCGCCGGATGGCTATGGGACGTTGGCGATGGCGACCTCGGTCGGCGTGTTCCCCACGGTCAAGGTGGCCTCCACGGCGTTCGTGGCGGTGTTGATCACGGACACGGTGTCGCTGCCCGAGTCGGTGACGTAGGCGCGGGTGCCGCCGAGGGTGACGGCCACCCCGATGGGCCCGGTTCCGACCGGGACGGTGGTGATGACGGCATTGGTGGCGGTGTTGATCACCGACACGGTGTTGGAGCCCTGGTTGGCCACGTAGGCGCGGGTGCCTCCCGGGGTGACCGCCAATTGGTTGGGCGCGGTGCCGACCGGGATGGTGGCGATCACGGTGTTGGTGATGGTGTCGATCACCGAGACCGTGTTGTCGATGGAGTTGGTGACGAGCACGCGGGTGCCACCCGGGGCCACCGCCACTCCGGTGGGCGCGTCGCCGACCGGGATGGTGGCGAGGACGGTGTTCGTGGCGGTGTTGATCACCGTGACGTTGTCGGTGCCCTGGTTGGCCACGTAGGCGCGGGTGCCGCCGGGGGTGACCGCCACTCCGATGGGCACCGTCCCGACCGGGATGGTGGCGATGACGTTGTTGGCCGCGGTGTCGATCACCGAGACCGTGTTGTCGCCGGAGTTGGTGACGTAGGCGCGGGTGCCTCCGGGAGACACGGCCACATCGAAGGGATCAGCGCCGACCGGGATGACGGCGATCACGCCGTTGGTGGCGGTGTTGATCACCGACACCGTGTCGGAGCCCAGATTGGTCACGTACACCCGGGTGCCGCCCGGGCTGGCCGCGACCCCGGCGGGCAGGATCCCCACGGGGATGGTGGCGATGGTGGTGTTGGAGGCGACGTCGATCGCCGAGACGGTGTTGTCGTCCTGGTTGGTGACGTAGGCGACCTGGCGCGCCTGCCGGGTCTCGCCGGCGGTGGCCGGGACCGGCAGGGAGGCGAGTGCGGTGAGGCCGGTGGCGAGCGCCGCCGCCGTGATCGCCGAGCGCAGCCGGGACCACCGGGCCCGTACGCCGGCCCGACCGGACATGCCGGTGGAGTCATGCGCCGCCGCGGTCTTGATCCAACGTGTGAGCATGGAGACCTCCATCGAAATGACGGTCTCCCTTGTACGCGGACGCGGCGTGACGTTCGATGTCGGCGCGCCGAGTTGGCTCACTCGGCCGGCAGCTTTGGGCGATTGTTGATCACGATTCCGGCCTATCGGGCAACTTGCTGCAATTGCTCATGTGAGGGCTATTCAGCTGTGCGAGTATCCGGCACTGGCGAATATGTGTTTATCAACATCACCTTGAAAAAGGGGACGGCCCCTGGCCGGTATGGTCAGGGGCCATGTCGTCGGTGACCGCATGCCCGCTTCCGGGGTGCGGCTCAGCGACCGCCGCGATGCAGGCCCGGTTGCTACGGAACGTTGGCGATGGCCACCTCGATCGGACCGGTACCCGCGCCCAGGGTGGCTTCCACGGTGTTGGTGGCCGTGTTGATCACCGACACCGTGCTGGAGATGAAGTCGGTGACGTAGGCGCGGGTGCCGCCCGGGGTGACCGCCACCCCGGCTGGCTGGGTGCCGGCTGGGACGGTGGTGGTGACGGCGTTGGTGGCGGTGTTGATCACTGAGACGGTGCCGGAGCCGGAGTTGGTGACGTAGGCGCGGGTGCCGCCGGGGGTGACCGCCACCTCACTCGGCAGGCTGCCGACCGGGATGGTGGCGATGACGGTGTTGGTGGCGGTGTTGATCACCGACACGGTGTTGTCTGACCTATTGGCGACGAGGACGCGGGTGCCGCCGGGGGTGACCGCCACCCCAAGGGGCGTGTTGCCGACCGGGATGGTGGCGATGACCGTGTTGGTCGCCGTGTCGATCACCGACACGGTGTTGGAGCCGTTGTTGGTGACGTAGGCGCGGGTGCCGCCGGGGGTGACCGCCACCCCGAACGGCTGGGCGCCGACGGGGATGGTGGCGATGACGGTGTTGGTGGCGGTGTTGATCACCGACACGGTGTTGGAGCCGTTGTTGGTGACGTAGGCGCGGGTGCCGCCGGGGGTGACCGCCACCCCGGCTGGCTGGGTGCCGGCTGGGACGGTGGTGGTGACGGCGTTGGTGGCGGTGTTGATCACCGACACTGTGCCGGAGGTCGAGTTGGGCACGTAGACGCGGGTGCCGCCGGGGCTGGCCGCCACCCCCCTGGGCCCGTTGCCGACGGGGATGGTGGCGATGGTGGTGTTGGTGGCGACGTCGATCGCCGACACGGTGCCTTCGGTAAGGTTGCTGACGTAGGCGACCTGGCGGGCCTGGCGTGTCTCATCGGCCGCAGCCGTGGTGGGAAGGGCGGCGAGTGCGGTGAGGCCGGTGGCGAGGGCAGCCGCCGTGATGACCGCGCGAAGCCGAGACCACCGCACCCCCACCTGAGTCTGACCGGATATATCGGTGCGGCGATTCTCCGCCGCGGCTCTTATCCAACGCATGAGCCTGGAGACCTCCCATCGAGATGACGGTCTCGTTGTACGAGGACATGGCGGCGGACTTCGATTTCGGCACACCGACTTGGCTCATCCGGCCGATAGCTTTGAGCGATTGTTGATCACAATTCCGGCGGCTCGGACAACTCCGCTGAAAACCGTCTGTTTAAGAATGAATCCGCGATTGGTGGTACGGCCTGGTTGATTCGCGTTGGCGGGAATCGGCGGTGGGAAAGGGAAAGGCCCCTGGCCGGCAAGGGGCAGGGGCCTTTTCAGCGGTGTGCGTACGCCCGTTCCGGTGGACGTCGCTCAGCGCTCATCGCGATGAGCGGAGGGTCACGGAACGTTGGCGATGGCCACCTCGGTGGGAGTGGCCCCCACGGTGAGGGTGGCCTCCACGGTGTTGGTCGCGGTGTCGATCACGGAGACCGTGCCGTCGCCGGAGTTGGCCACGTAGGCGCGGGTGCCGCCGAGGCTGACCGCCACGCCGATGGGCGTGGTGCCGACCGTGACGGTGGTGATGAGGCTGGCGCCCGCGGTGTTGATCACGGATACCGTGCCGTCGCCGGAGTTGGTGACGTAGGCACGGGCGCCGTTGGGGCTGAACGCCACGTCCGACGGCGTGGTGCCGACGGGGATGGTGGCGATGACGGTGTTGGTGGCGGTGTTGATCACGGATACCGTGCCGTCGGTCTCGTTGGTGACGAGGACGCGGGTGCCGCCCGGGCTCACGCCCACGCCGGTGGGCGCGACGCCGACGGGGATGGTGGCGATGACCGTGTTGGTCGCCGTGTTGATCACTGACACGTTGTTGGAGCTGTTGTTGGTGACGTAGGCGCGGGTCCCGTCGGGGGTGACGGCCACGTCCGTCGGTGCGGTGCCGACGGGGATGGTGGCGACCACGCTGTTGGTCGCGGGGTTGATCACCGAGACCGTGTCGTCACCGGAGTTGGTGACGTAGGCGCGGGTGCCGCCCGGGGTGACCGCCACACCGGTGGGCCCGGCGCCGACCGGGATGATCGCGATGACGCCGTTGGTGGCGGTGTTGATCACCGAGACCGTGTTGTCAGCGTTGTTGGCCACGAACACCCGGGTGCCGCCGGGAGAGGCCGCCACCCCGTCGGGCGCGGCGCCCACCGGGATGGTGGCGATGGTGGTGTTGCTGGCGACATCGATCGCGGAGACGGTGTTGTCCGCGTTGTTGGTGACGTAGGCGACCTGGCGCGGCTGGCGGATCTCCTCGGCCGTGGCCGTGGTGGGCAGGGACGCGAGCCCGGTGAGGCCGGTGGCGAGCGCCGCCGCCATGATGACCGAGCGCAGCCGGGACCGCCGTACCCCTACCTGCACGTGGGATATTTCGCGGCGATTCTCCGCCGCGGTCGTGAACCAACGCGTGAGCATGAGACCTCCCATCGAGATGACGATCTCGTTGTACGCGGGCACGGCGGCGGGATTCGGTTCCGGCACACCGACTTGGCTCATCCGGCCGATAGCTTTGGGCGATTGTTGATCACAATTCCGACGGCTCAGACAACTCTGCTGAAAACCGTCCATTGGAGAATGTGTCCGCTATGGCGGTACGGCCTGGCGTATCCGCACGGTCGGGCATCGGCGGTGGGAAAGGGAAAGGCCCCTGGCCGGTATGGGCCAGGGGCCGTGTTGCCGGTATGCGAGTGATGAATTGTGCTCGTTCTTGACGGGTGTCCCAGCGCCCGCCGGCGTTGCCGCGGGGTGCTACGGAACGTCGGCGATGGCCACCTCGACCGGGACGCTACCCACGCCCAGGGTGGCTTTCACGGTGTTGGTGGCGGCATCGATCACCGACACGGTGCTGGAGAGGAGGTTTGTGACGTAGGCGCGAGTGCCCCCAGGGGTGACGGCCACATTCGAGGGGATCCGTGCCGACCGGGATGGTGGCGATGACGCCGCCTTTTGTGGTACGGCCCTGCGTACCCGAGCTGGTGACCGGCGCCGAGCGACTCGCCCCCGGAAACTGTCACCGGGGGCGGTTAGCGTGACCCGTATGGCGTGGTACGTGGCCGCACCGGTGGCCCCGGACCTGTCCCGCGACCTGGTGACCGCGTGGACCGTCCGGACCGAAGGGCGTCACCGGCTCGTTCCCGACGGCTGTGTCGACGTGCTGTGGATCGACAACGGCACCGTCTGGGTGTGCGGCCCGGAGACGTCGGCGTGGTCGTTCCGCCTCCCTCCCGGAACCCAGGCGGTCGGGGTGCGGTTCCGGCCGGGACGGGCGAGCGCAGTGTTCAAGATCGCCGCCCATGAGCTGCGCGACCGGCGGGTCGCGCTGGAGGACGTGCTCGGCTCGCGCGCCCACCGCCTGCTCGCCGAGCAGGTCGGGTACGCGGCGGACGAGGCGGCACGGCTCCGGGTGATGGAGGACCACGTCCGGCGGTGGGTGGCCGAGGCCCCGGTGGCGGATGCGGTCCCGGCGGCGGTCGTGCGGATGCTCACCCGCGACATCGGGACGAGTATCACCGCCCTGGCGGACGCGGTCGGGCTCGGGGAGCGTCAGCTGCACCGGCGCTGCCTCACCGCCTTCGGCTACGGCGCGGCGACGCTGCGCCGCATCCTGCGCTTGCAAGGGTTCCTGGAGCTCGCCCGGACCGCCGGCGACGTCACGGGTCTGGTCACGCTCGCCGCCGCGGCCGGCTACACCGACCAGCCGCACCTGTCCCGGGATTGCCGGGCCATCGCCGGGATCAGCCCGCGGGCGCTGGTGGCGGAGGCGCGCGCCGGCCGCCTCACCGGCGGCCCTTACGACCAGGTTTCCCGGAGGATCTCCTCGGCCCGCTCGGCGAGCAGGCCGCTCGCCTTGGTGAGCGGCTGAACCGGTGGCCGAGCAGCCGGCCCGCGCTCCCGGGTGCTGTCGGGTGTGACCGGGCCGCGCGCCTCCGGGCACGACCGCCGTCCAAGGCACCGTCGTGACACCGGGAGGACGGCCGCCGAAATGCTGTCGGGTACGACCGGGGCGCGCGCGTCTCTCCGGTCACGATCGCCCACCGGGTGCCGTCGTGGCACCGGGCGGACACCGGATCCGGACGTGAGCGCCGGGATGTCCGAGCCGCATCAGGGCGCCGGGCGCACGCGGTGCGGCGCCGAACCGCAGCGTCGGCGATGCGCGTGACATCTTCTCCAGCGCGCGCAGCCGTCGACCTCGCCGGTGCGGATGTCCGATCGGTACACGACACGGGTGCGGGTGAGGGGCCATGCTGGGGTCATGACCCAAGGTGTCTCTCAGGTTTCCGAGCGTTACCGCCGGCTGGCCGCCGAGTTCACCCGCCGCGTGGAGGCCGTTCCCGCCGGCCGGTGGGAGTCCCCGTCCCCGTGCGCGGGATGGACGGCCCGGGACGTGCTGCGCCACATCATCGACGTCCACCGGAGCATGCCCGGCTACGCCGGGCTCACCGTCGAGCTGCGCAAGTCCGCCGCCGAGGACCCGGTCGGCGCGTGGCTCGAGGCGCGCGATGCCATGCAGGAGATCCTCGAGGATCCCGCCCGCGCCCGGCTCGAGTACGACGGGTACTTCGGGCGGACCACTCTGGAGCAGACCGTCGACCGGTTCCTCTGCTTCGACCTGCTGATCCACGCCTGGGACATCGCCCGGGCCACCGGCGGGGACGAGACGCTGCCGCTGGACGAGGTCCGCCGGGTGCACGCGGAGGCCGTCGGCTTCGGGGACGCGCTCCGCGGTGAGCAGCTCTTCGGCCCTCCGGTGAGCGTGCCGGAGGACGCCTCCGAGCAGGACAAGCTGATCGCCTTCCTCGGCCGTACGCCGTGACCCCGGCCGGCGGGCCACCACCCGAGCCCTGAGAACGTCCGGACCGGGGTTCGCGGAAACGAGCCCTGAGCATGGCGGACTCCGCGGAGAAAACGAGTGGGCCCGTGCCGCCGTCTCCGGCACAATCGAGTGGCCTTCGGGGCTGTCAGGGAAGGCGACCGGACGGCCGGGCGGGGACGCGCGCGGCGCGGGCTGACCCGTGCCGATCGCCGTCCGGATCGGCATCCCGGGGCCGCCCGGTGCCGGGCCCGTGCGCCACAGGCCGGCACCGGCGGGTGAGCGACAGGGCTTCTCGGTGGTTGGGTGTCCGGCATGGGGTTGCAGCTCGTTCAGGTGAACATCAAGGCCCGGGACGACGTGGTGCTGGGCCGGTTCTGGGCGGACGCCCTGGGCTGGGGCGTCTCCAGCGAGGGGCCCGGGGTGACCAACGTCGAACCCGTGGGGTTCGACTGGCCTGACCCAGCCGCCGTGTGCGTCGACGTCGTCACCGTTTCGGATCCCGAGACGGTGCGGTACCGGGTGCACCTCGACCTCGCCACCGAGTCCGAGGCCCACCAGGCGGAGCTGGTCGCGCGCCTGAAGGAGCTCGGCGCCACGCCCGCCGACATCGGCCAGGGCGACGTGCCGTGGGAGGTGATGGCCGACCCCGAGGGCAACGTGTTCTGCGTGCTGGAGCCGAGGGAGGTCTACCGGGACACCGGGCCGATCGCCGCGGTGGTCGTGCACTGCGCGGACCCGCGGGCCATGGCCCGGTTCTGGGGTGAGGCGATCGGCTGGACGCCGCACGAGGTGAGCGACGGCTTCGCCAGGCTGCGGTGCCCCCTCGGCGTCGGCCCCTACCTGGAGTTCTGCCGCGTGTCCGGGCCTCCGGCCGTGCGGAGCCGCCTCCATCTCGACCTGCTGCCGGGCGTGGGCGACGATCAGGAGGCGGAGGTCGCGCGGCTGCTGTCGCTCGGCGCGACGCACGCCGACGTGGGCCAGGGCGACGTGCCGTGGCGGGTGCTGGCCGACCCGGAGGGCAACCACTTCTGCGTCCTGCGCCGCCGGTCCTGAACCCGGGCACGGCCGCCGCCGATGTCCCCTTCGCGTCGTACGGCCACGCGAAGTGGGCGGGCGTGGCCGTACGGGCGACCCGGCGGGCCGGATCAGCGGGCCCGGCGCCGGTGGAGCGTCACCGGATGCCGGCCGCTCGCACTCAAGGCCGCCGTCGGCAGCGGATCCCTGTCCGCGGGCATCGGATGCGGAAGGCCATCGCGGCCCTGGACTCGGCCCGGCACGGCGGCCGGCGGCCGGGACGGGCCAAGGCGTCGCCGGCCGGGCGTTCGCCCGGTCTACCTCCCGCTCTTGGAGAAGTGCTGGTAGTCCTTGGCGCCGGACCAGTAGCCGCCCCAGCCCCAGCCGATCGACTCGAAGGCCCGCACCACCCGGTCACCCGCGTTGATCACGCCGGGCTTGTGCAGCGGCCGCTTCACGTAGGCGTCCGCGTTGCGGTGCGCGTTGGAGCCGTCGGCGTACACGTACGGGTTCTCCCGCGGGTTGAGGTCGATGGCCCGGCCGTACGCGTGCTCCGACCAGCGGGTCGACCCGGTGGCCGGCCGGCAGTTGAACGCCGACGTGTTGTCGGCCTCGATCGAGTCGTAGTCGCTGCCCTTGTAGACGTCGATCGGCTCCATCCGGCGGATCGGGAAGCGGTAACCGAACAGGGTGCGGAAGACCGAGACCACGTCCTCGGCCACCGACTCGTGCACCACGAGCTCCCCGGTGTGGACCTTCCCGTCGAAGCCCCAATGGGTCATGGTGATCTTCCGCAGCTCGCCCGGCCGGACCGGGCAGCCCGGCCGCCACGAGTACGGCAGGTCCGCCCGGGTCACCTTGGTGATCGTCGCCGAGAACGTGGGCTCCGGCGCCGGCGTGGCCTGCCGCTCTGCCGTGGCCGTGGCGGTGGGTGAGGCCACCGGCGTGGCCGAGGCGGCGCCCGCCGCGGGCGAGCCGGCCGGCCCGGCGGTCCCACCCCCGCCGCCGCAGGCGGCGAGGCCCGCGATGGCGACCCCCAAGACCGCCGCTGACCTGCGTTTTCTTCTCTCCCCCATAGGCGCAGCGTACCGGCGCCCCGGGCGTGGTCACCGGCCGTCCGCCGGTGGCACGGTCTCATCGGCGCACCGGGCCGCAGGCGTGCTCATCGGGCGTTTACCAGGGCGGGTCAGGACGCCGGGCCGTGGGCGTGGTCGTGGGCCGTCCGGTGGAGGGTGGCCTGATCGGGAGACTGGGCCGTGGCATGGTCACCGGCCGTCCGGGCCGCCGCTGATGCTGTCGATGCGCCACCCGGCCGCGTGGAGCTGGGCGTGGCGCTCGGCGAGCCAGGGCGCGACCGACGCGGGGGTCAGGCGGAGGGTGGTGTGGGCGAGCACGACCTGGCCGGCGGTCCAGATCTCGCGGGCCAGGAGCCCGGGGGTGATGACGATCTCCCACGACTGCAGCCGGCCGTCCAGCTCCCGGGCGTACCGCCAGCGGGACTCCGTCCGGCGCCGGCGCGGTCCCTCGACCAGGGGCGGCCAGCGGTACCGGGCCCACAGGTGCCGCGCCCAGGTCAGGAGTGCGCGCACCGTGCGCCTCAGGCCGCCGCCGATCACGAGGCCGGGCTGCTTCGTGGTGAGCCGGTCCGCGGGAGCGGGGAGCCCGTCCGCGGGAATGGACTGCGGTGCCATGGCGAGGGGATCACTGGCGAATGACATCTGCCTCCTGCTCCAGGGGCGGAAAACGGCGTGTTGCCGATCATTCGGTGACGAACCAGGTCTGCTATATGCCCTTTGACGGCATGGTCGCGGCCGGGCGCGGGAGTGCCAAGTGCAGAAAGCTGGTCAAACGTAATGGCCAGAACGGCCAGAATGCGCGCCGCCCCGCCCGGTGGCCTCGGAAATGATCATGTTCCGGAGCTGAAGATCACTATTCGGCGGGCGGCCGTCTGAAAGAAAAGCGCGAACCCGGTGGCGCGGTTCGCGAACCCGGTGGCGCGGTTCCGGTGTCCCGCGACACGCGCTCGGGTTTTCTACGGAAATCTACGACGGGCGCTATATCCCGCAATAAAGTCCGAGACCATGGACCCGGTGCGCAATCCCTACGCGCCCGGCGCGGGCCAGCGGCCGCCCGAGCTCGCCGGGCGCGATAGAGAGCTGCGGCAGTTCGAGATCGTGCTGGAGCGCGTGGCCCGCGGCCGGCCGGAGCGGAGCATGGTGCTCACCGGGCTCCGCGGGGTCGGCAAGACCGTGCTGCTCAACACGTTCAAGTCCATGGCGATGCAGCGGCTGTGGGGGACCGGGAAGATCGAGGCCCGGCCCGACCAGTCGATCCGGCGGCCGGTCGCCGCCGCGCTGCACATGGCCATCCGGGAGCTCGCACCCCGGCACCGCGCGCCCGAGCGCATCGAGCACGTCCTCAGCGTGCTCAAGGCGTTCGCGCTGCGCGACCCCGGCAAGGGCGCCGCGAACTGGACGCCCGCGATCGACGTGCCGGCCGCGCGCGGCCGGGCCGACTCCGGGGACTTGGAGATCGACCTCACCGAGCTGTTCGTCGACGCGGCGAGCGTCGCCACCGACCTCGGCGTCGGCATCGCGCTCTTCATCGACGAGATGCAGGACGTGCGGCCGCCGGACATCTCGGCGCTCTGCGCCGCCTGCCATGAGCTGTCGCAGAGCGGCGGGCCGCTGATCGTGGTGGGCGCGGGCCTGCCGCACCTGCCCACCGTGCTCTCGGCGAGCAAGAGCTACTCGGAACGGCTGTTCCGCTACACGCGGATCGACCGGCTCGACCGGGAGGCCGCGGACCAGGCGCTCATCGCCCCGGCCGCCCGGGAGGGCGTCGAGTTCACGCCCGGCGCGCTCGACGCGCTCTACGAGGCGGCCGACGGCTACCCGTACTTCGTCCAGGCGTACGGGAAGGTCGTCTGGGACTACGCCCCGAAGAGCCCGATCACCGCGGACGACGTCGCGGTGGCGGCCCCGGAGGCGGAGGAGGAGCTCGCCGTGGGGTTCTTCGGCAGCCGGTACGAGCGGGCCACCCCGGCCGAGCGCGACTACATGCGGGCCATGGCGCGGCTCGGCGACGACCCGGTGCCGACCGCCGCCGTGGCCGAGGTGCTCGGCCGCAAGCCGTCCAGCCTCTCCCCGGCCCGGGACAGCCTGATCAAGAAAGGGCTGATCTACAGCGCCGAGCGCGGGCTGGTCGGCTTCACCGTCCCGCACTTCGGGCGGTTCCTCCGCGCCCAGCCGGTGTAGCGGACCGATCCGGGGAGCACGGCCCGGCGGACGGGCCATCGGGTTCTCTACTGCTCTCTAGGGGCAGGGCTAGAGAGCCGTAGAGAACGCCATCCATGGCCGGGCCGTACGGCTCGGCTGGCGGTGGCCGCTGACGGGTCCCGGCGGCCGGCCGGGTCACCTCGGCCGTGATCGCGGTGGTGGCGCCGTGTGGTCGGCTCGCGTGCGAGCCCGTCACGGCCGAGGAACGTCCGGCCCTGCGGCCCGCCGCGTCATCCGTCGACGTAGCGACCGAACACCCGCTGGTACTCCGCGGCGTCCGGGGTCGACAGCAGCCGCGGCTCCTTGTCCTCCCGCCACACGTGCATCGCCGGGCACATGCTCTCCTCGAAGTCCTTCCTCCCGAGGATGTCGTCCACCTCGGCGACCTTCTCGCCGGTCCTCACCTCGTAGAGGGTGGCGCGGTACCTGCCCTGATACATGGGGATGGGCCGTCCCCTGAACCGGCACTCACCGATCCGCGGCCCCTCGTCGGCGATCTCCACACAGGCGACAAGCTGCACGCTCGTCGGGTCGTCGTGTTTCCGGTTCCAGTGCTTAGGCAGCGATTGACGGACCCGGGCCGGTGACCAGCCGGGATCACTGACCTGCGAATCGGATTCCTCGAAGATCTGGATGGGGTGCGGGGCCGGTCCCTGGTAGGCGTCGACGGTGGGGTAGTACCTCCGCTGGTACCAGCAGAGCGTCTCCAGATCGTGGGTGCTGTCCGGCGGCTCGTCACTGGCTCTGGGCACAGGGCCGAAGAAGAGGTAGCCGCCGTAACCGATCGCGGCGACGACGGCGAGTGCGAGCAGCCGGAGCACGGCGGTCTTGAGGATGCTCCCTGCCTTGGACATGCCAGTCATGCACCTTCCGACGGGCGAGCCATGGCCGGCCTCGAGCGGCCTCGTCCGCCAAGCGGCCGTTGCGGTGGTCGTCGGCGGTCGGGTCGAGGAGGCCATGGCCGGAGAAGCCGAACTCGATGGCCTTCTCCTCCTCGGACTCCCGGTGCCACGCGGCCGCCGGCGGGCTCAAGCCGCCACCACGGGACCGGGCGGGTGGTGGGATCTCCGGCTTCCGGCCGGCGCCGGATCGCTGACGGGATGCGAGCCGGTGGCCGGATCTCCGGCGGGATGCGAACCGGTGACCGGACCGCCGGCGCGGGTTCGGGCGGACCGGGCCGGCGGTGGGATCTCCGGATTCAGGCCGATGGCGGGAACGCTGACCGGACGCGAGCCCGGCGGCGGGGCCACCGGCCGGGTGACGGCCGCCGGCGGAGACCTGAGCCGTTCACGGGGATCGGCACGCGTCACCGGGAGATCGGCACGCGGCTGTCGTCCGCGATCGCGGGCGCGCCGTCCGGCGGGACCACGGCGGCCTTCACCGCCGGGCGCCGGCCGCTCAGGTAGACGGCGAACACCACCTCGGAGCCGTCCTTGGCGGGGAAGGTGAAGAAGCGCCAGCACAGCTCGCGCCACATGTCGCTCGGCTCCTCCGCGGCGAGCATGGGCCGGTGCGCCCGCCACGCCGCGCTCGCCTTGAGCCGGGAGAGCGCCCGGCCGGGCGGGATGCGCCGCTGCTCGCAGGGCGCCCGGTAGCGCACCCGGTCGATCAGTTCCTCCACCTCGGGGGAGAGCAGGAGCAGCAGCGCCGCGTAACCCGCGATCCACGCCGCCACCGTGCCCGACCAGAGGGCCGGCAGGTCCGCCCCGGTGACCCGCTCCAGCGCCACCAGGACCGCCATCGCGGTGAGCACCGCGGACCGGGCGATCGAGCGCAGCCCGACCGGGGCCACGCTGACGTCCCCGAAGCAGCCGCACCCCGCGTCGGGCCGCCGCTTGCGCAGGTCCCACAGCACGTACGTGGCGATGGAGAAGAAGACCACGGGCAGCCAGCGCGCGGCGGGGTGGTCGGCGAAGACCAGGGCGGCGGCGAGCGCGAACTCCCCGGCCGCGCAGCAGATCATCGCGGGCCGGGCGAACCGCTCCGGCACGAGCACGGCGGGCCCGAGGCGGGCGAGGGCGCCCGGCGCGGAGTCGCCGGCGGCGAGCTTGGCCACGCCCCCCAGGACCAGCATCGCCACCACGATCGGCAGGGCGGCTGCGGCAGCGAACTGAAGCACGACCTACCCCAATCCCACTCGGACGTTGAAGCAGCCCTTGGTCAGCTCGCCACCGAGCTCGACGTAGGCGGTGGTGGAGAGCTCGACGATCCGGCCCCGCTCGGAGGTGCCGCACTCCAGGCACCGATCGCAGAAGCGCCCGGCCACGCACCCGCAGGCGACGATCGGCAGCCGGTTCCCTCGGCGGTCGCACTCGTTCAGCACGTGCAGCACGGAGCCGAGGGAGAGGTACGGCAGGCCGGTGCAGGAGACCCCGGCGTCCTCGCACCCGGCGTCGCCGGGCTCCAGCATCGGGTAGGCCACGCCGTACTCCTCGAAGTCCCCCCAGACCGCGGTGCCCGAGATGGTGGGCTGTACTCCACGGTACGCGGGCGGGGGCGGCGGCACGGCGTTCGCCCGGTACGGGGGCTGTGACGTGGCCGGGAGGAGGGCGAGCGTGGTCCCCTCGTCGATCATCCCGATCGCGTCGAAGAGGTAGCCCGGCTCGAGCTGGGGGTGGCGGACCCGGATCCGGCCGGTGGCCCGGTAGGGGACGACGACCGACCGGGGGCGCCGGTGCGGGCCGCAGTCGAGCTCGATGGTGAGGTCCCGGTTCCCCGAGACGCTGCGGATGGTCCCGGTGATCCGGGTGATGTCCGCCCAGACCCGGTCGGCCACCGTGCCGCCGTGCAGCGCCCGGATGATGACGTTCGCCCGCAGCGGCAGCTCGGCGGGGGCGATCGGCGCCCCGCGCCACGCGGTGGCCCAGGGGGCGATCACCAGCCGGTGCTCCTCCCCGGCGTCGTCCTCCACCACGATCAGATGCGGGCTGACGTCGATGATCGAGCCGCGCACCGTGCCGTACGGCGCGACGTCACCGGGGGCGGGTTCCAGCGGCGCCACCTCGCGGCCCAGCGCGGCGGCGGCCAGCATCCGCCGGCGGTCGACGGCTCGGTACGGAGTCGCGTTTCCCACGTTTCCAGCCTCACATGCCGTAAGCGGCGGCGCGGTGTGATTTCCGTGCCGGTGGGCGGTGCGGGGGCAAAAATCCTCCTCCAAGATGAATGGCTTCTCTCCTACTTTGCGGTAGTTAATCCCGGTAGGCCAGAGGGCCGGGATAAAGACCATGCCACCGACCTGGCCGGGTCTTTGCCGTTGTCAGCAGGAAATCTGCATTTCGGTTCAGCCGGATTGCGGAGTGAGCCTGTCATTCTGGCACGAGACGCCCTGCAGGCCAGGCTGGTGATCGAATGGTCGTGAACCATGAGGAGTTCCGCGCGTACGTGCAATCCCGCGGAGCGGCCCTGCTGCGTGTCGCCAACCAGATCACCGGAAATCCGTCCGACGCCGAGGACCTGCTCCAAGCCGCTCTCGCCAAGACGTACCTCGCGTGGGAAAAGATCAAGGATCGCGCCTCGCTCGACGGATATGTGCGGCGCGCGATGGTGAACATCAACATCTCGTGGTGGCGCCGGCGCAAGCTGGAGGAATTCCCCGCCGAGCGGCTCCCGGACGTGCCGATCCAGCCCGAGGCCAGGAATCGATACGACGAGCTCGAGCAGGCGCTCGACCGGCTTCCGGCCCGGCAGCGCACCGCGATCGTGCTGCGGTACTACGAGGACATGAGCGAGATGGAGATCGCCAGGGCCCTGGGGATCAGCGTCGGCACGGTGAAGAGCTCGGTGTCCCGGGGGATGGCGAAGCTTCGTGACGATCTCCTCGTCTCGGCCGACCGGAAATCTCTCAATTAGGAACATATACGGCGCAGGCCGTGGGCCGTACGCCTGGGTCCCGCGGGGGCGTGGCAGGCTCGCCGGAGCGGCCGGCCGCGGCGGGGCGGAGTGGTCACCGGGGGTGAGTGCTCAGGTCATGAGCGGGCCGGCCGCGGCTGGGCGGAGTCTCCGGCGGGGCGTCCCCGACACGGTCTTTCGGTGAGACGCCCGCCCGTGGCCGGGCGGGCGGGGCGCCGTGCCCGGGGTCACGGGTGGGGCCGCCGGGCTGACCGATCGGCCGGGCGCGCGCGGAACGGCCTGAGCCGGCCGTTCCGCGCGGCATGCCGCTGGGCGACCGGCGGCCGGGACGTCACCGCTCGCAGGCGACCCCGTCGCCGTCCGCGTCCCGGTACCAGTCGTACTCGGGGTCGATGCCCCGCCGGTAGTCGCCGTAGCCGTACCGGATCGCCTCGGCGCAGGTGCGGAACCGCGGGTCGACGCCGGAGCCGGACGGCTGCGTGGCCGAGGCGGCCGGGGCGCCGGGCTGCGGCTGGGCCGGCTCGAACGGGTTCGCGCCGCGGATGTACCGCTCCGGCGAGCGCGGCCGGTCGGTGCCGCGGATCTCCGGCATCACGAGCGTGCCGCCACCCTGCCGTACCGAGGCGGAGTCCTGCGGCACGTGCAGGTCGACCACCAGGGGACGCTGGGCGGCCTCACCGCACGCCTCCGACCAGATCCCCAGGCGGGTGTCCTGCGCCTTCGACTGCGCACGGAGGATCGACTCCGTGTACGCGTACTTCCGGCCGAACGGCGACGCCTGCGCGTACCCCTTGGCGACCAGGTCGCGGTTGACGAAGTCGCCGGACCGCGACCAGACGTAGACGAGGTAGCGGCCGTCGTCGAACGGCAGCGGCTTCACGGTGCGCAGGTAGGCGCGCTTCCCGTCCGGAAGCAGCTCCTTCAGGCGCTTGAGCGCCTCCTCGTTCCAGCATTGCCCTCGATCGGGGGACTCGGCCTCGAGCAGGCCGATCCGCACGGTCCGGCCCTTCGCCGTCACGACGTCGATCGCGTTCGCGTCGACGACCTTCTTGACCGTCACCTCGATCGAGTTCTTGGGCACGTTCTTGGGCCTACTGGCAGCCGCCGCCGGGGATGCCCACACGGCGGGAACGGCGAGCGCTGCGGCGGCTGCGACCATGGTGAGTGCGCGGGAGAGTGGACTCACAGGTCGCTCCATGAGCTCGTGTGTCGATCGGGTTTGGTGACCTTGGCAGTTCAGCAGAAAATCCGATCATTCGCCACCGATCTTGCGCATTGCCCCCATCTCGCCACGCGCCGTGACATTTCCGGAGAGTTGCCATGAGGGCAGGGGCGCTGCGGGCGGGGCGTGAGCGCCTGGGGCCGCGAGTGCTTCCCTGGGTACGCGCCGTGTTGAGTACGCGCCGCGAGCGCTCTTCGTTGAGGACGCGCTGTGAGCTCCCTGTCCGAGTACGCGCTGCGAGCGCTCTTCCTGGAAGCACGCGCTGTGAGCGCTCGCTCTGCCCGAGTGCGCGCAGCGAGGGCTCTCCTTGGGCAGGCGGCGACTGCTCTCCCCGGCCATGCGGCGAGCCGGCCGCGGTGCCGGCGGGAGCATCGTGACGATGGCGGGCCGCTCGCCGGCCGCCCGGCTCTCTCTTAGCCCGAAGGCTTAGCCCGCAGGCCGCCATGCGGCGGACGAACCGTCTCGAGGCCGGGAACGCCCCGTCTTGCTCAGGCCGCTGCGTTCGGCCGGGCCGTGACGCCCAGGGGTGGTCGCCGCGCGGATCCAAGGTCCGCCCCCGGTCCGCGGTCCTGGTGCGGCCCCGGTCCTGGTGTGGCCGTGGTCGTGGCGCGGCCGTGGTTCGCTATCCGGTCACCGGCCGTGCCGGGGCGCCACCCCGGCTGTGGCGTTGGGCCGTACCACGTCGCGGATCGTCCGCAGGGCCTCCAGGAACTGGGTGAGCTGCTCAGGGGTGAGCAGGCCGGTGAACCAGGTCTCGATGTCCGCGAGGTGCTGCGGCAGCACCTGTTCCAGGCGCTTCCTGCCCGCGTCGGTGAGCACCGCGTAGAGGGAGCGGCGGTCGTTCGGGCAGGCGCGCCGCTCGACGAGGCCCTCGCGCTCCAGCCGGTCGACCACCCGGGTGATCCCGCTGGTGGACATGGACGTCTGAGCCGCGAGGTCGCTCATCCGCAGCCTGCGCTCGGGGGAGCGCGCGAGCCGGATCAAGGTCTCGAAGTCGACCTCGGACAGCCCGGCCTCGGCGAAGGTCCGGGTGGTCTTGGCCGACAGTCCCGCGTACACCTCCGCGAAGAGGCCCATCGCGGTGAGCCGAGGGTCGTCGAACAGATCCATGCTCTCAGTGTACGCGCAGATATTTGACATGGGGAATATTTCTTCGGTAGAAAGTTGTACGAGAAGAATTCCCCGCCAGCACATTCGGAGGGTGGCTATGAGCGTTCGGGAGTGGGAAGGTCTCCAGATCCCCACGGCCGGCGACTTCGTGCTCGATCAGGCCCACACCCGGGTCGGCTTCGTCGTCAGGCACATGATGGTGAGCAAGGTCCGCGGGCACTTCGGCGAGTTCGAGGGCAAGATCGTCATCGCCGAGAACCCGCTCGAGTCCAGCGTCGAGGCCGTCATCAAGGCCGCGAGCATCGACACCGGGGTCGCCGACCGCGACGCTCACCTCAGGAGCGACGACTTCCTCTCGGCCGACAAGTTCCCGGAGATCACCTTCCGGAGCAAGCGGATCGCCGAGCACTCCGGCAACGAGTTCAAGGTCGTCGGTGACCTCACCATCCGGGACGTGACCAAGGAGGTCACCCTCGACGTCGAGTTCGGCGGCGCCGCCACCAACCCGTGGGGCAAGCACATCTTCGGCTTCTCGGCCAAGACCGAGATCGACCGCGAGGACTTCGGCCTCACCTGGAACCAGGCGCTCGAGACCGGTGGCGTACTGGTCGGCAAGAAGGTCACCATCGAGATCGAGGGCGAGGCCGTCCGCGCCGAGTGAGTATCCACTGAATCCACAGCCGACGCACAGCCGTTGTCCACAGCCTGTGGACGATGGCTGTGCATGATCAACTTGACGGGGCCGGGAGCCCGGCCCCGTCATGAACCGTTCAAGATCTCCGATCGCACGCCTTATCCTGTTTTCCAGCGCTCGGCCACCGCGTCCGGGCCGGACGTACGGCTCGGCTGCCCGGGTGGTGCGCCATACCGGGGCTCCGCTTTGCCGCGTTGCACGATCGCCGGTACGCTGTGCTGAGCAAACGCCAGGAGGCTTCGCCTAGTCCGGTCTATGGCGCCGCACTGCTAATGCGGTTGGGGCTAATTCGCCCCTCCCGGGTTCAAATCCCGGAGCCTCCGCTCGGGCGAAACGCCCTCTCCTCGATCGTCAGGAGAGGGCGTTTCCGGTTTCCGGGGATCCGCCGGGACATTGACGGGCCATCCTGAGGCTCATGCCACACCCGGCCGGATGTCTCGCCCAGCAGCCGATCACCGCCCGGCAGCCACGTTGGATTCACCGTCCGGCGGGCGATCACCGCCTGGCGGCCACGTTCGATCCGTATGCGGCATCGGCCTACTGTGCACGCCGAGCCGCATGCGAGCTCCGGCAGGTGCGGCTGCGGCTCGGCCCGGCGCTGGAACCCGTAGGCCGTCATCCCCCGGTGCTCGATCTTTCTTGACGAGGGCCCACCCCGGCTCGCGGGTGTAGTAGTCGACCAGGCGGGGGTACGGGCCGGTGCCGCGCCGTACCCATAGCCGGCCGAGCCGGTGGGTGTGGTCGAGCGCCCACCACGCCATGAGCCGGCCGATCCGCTGCCCGTAGTAGCAGGGGTGCGTGAACGCGGTGGCCAGGAACAGCGACGGCTCGTTGCGTTCGGCCTCCTCCGGCCAGAGCGGTTCCGGGGTGTGGTCGTAGCCGCTCACCACCCCGGCGATACAGCCGGTGCCTTCGTCGACCGCGACCCGAACGGGGGCCGTGCCGCCGGCCTGGCCGGCGAGCGCCGCGGCCTTGGCGTGCGCGTTGTCCCAGTCCGGCATGGATCGGTCGCGCATCCACTCGGCGCGGGCGCGGATGAGTGCTTCGATCTCCGGCCGGTCGCCGGTCGCATGCTCAGCATGGGGCCTCGCCAGGGTCAAGGGCGGCGGGCGCGGCGCCGCTGAGCCATCCGTGTGCCGCCGATCCCAAGCCGCTGGGCGCGCATGGCCGATGCCGCGGCACGCCTCAGCGGGACGCTCGAGCCGGCGCACCGGGCGTGCGCGGCGGAGTTCACGGTCGCTGAGCGAGGGCGGCCAGGCGCTCCTGCTCGGCGATGGCCCGGCACAGCTCGGCGAGGTCATCGCCATCCACGGTGCGCGCGGCACCGGCGGCCTCGGCGGCCGCGGTGAACGGCCGGATCCGGGTGGCCCACCATCGGCCGGCATCGGACCGCCAGATCCGCCAACCGGGTGCCACCGCCGCGGCCTCATCGTGAGTCACGCGTCTGACCTCCCGATCGGATGCCTGTCGTCGTGCGCACACGCGCTCGCCTGCGCATGCGGCCCCATGAAATCCGCCCGATGACCGCCCGCGGCAGAGGGCGCAGAGGGAAACTCGGGGAAGGTGCCCTTCGACCTCGACCGTCGGCCATGGAAGACCTTCCCGCATGGGCGGACCGGATCCGGCGCGAGCGGCGTAACCGGGGCTGGTCCCAGAAGGAGCTGGCCAAGCGGCTCGCCGAGGTGGCCGCGAGGCTCGGCGTCCCCATGCCCGAACGCGCATCGCTCATCCGCTCGATCCGGAACTGGGAGGCGGGCCGCTGCCGGCCGCGGGACCCCTACCCGATGCTGCTGGCGCGCGTGCTCGGCCTCGGTGAGGAGGAATTGTTCGCCGGATCGTGGCAGCCGTACCGGCCGGCCCCGGGCGAGGTGCTCGACGGCCTGCTCCCCGAGGGCGACCCCGTGGGCGTGCTCCAGGCCGGGCGGCGGATCGGCCCGGGGATCGTGGCCCACCTCGCCGCCCGCGTGCACGGCCTGCGCCGCTCCGATGACGTGCTCGGCGGGGGTGACCTGATCGGCCCGGTGTTCCGGGAGCTCGGCGGCATCGTGCGGCTGTACCGGGAGGGCAGCCACGATGCGCGTACGGGCCGCGCGCTGCTCACCGTCATCGGCGAGTGCGCCCAGATCGCCGGCTGGGTCGCCAGCGACGCCGGTCGGCATGACACGGCGGCGCGGACCTACCGGCTCGGCATCAGCGCCGCGCGCCAGGCCGGCGACCGCACGCTGGAGTCCCACCTGCTCGGCTCGCTGGGCTATCAGGAGGTCAACCGCGGCCGCCTGCGCGAGGGCACCGAGCTGACCCGGAGCGCGGTGCGAGTGCTCGACCGGCGCTCGCCCGCCCGCGCCCGGGCCCTGGCCTGGGACCGGCTGGCCTGGGCGCACGCCCGGACCGGGAACGCGCAAGCGGCCATGCGCGCCCTGGGCGAGGCCGGGGACGCGCTCGCCGGCGACGACGGCGGCGAGACGCCCGCCTACCTCTATTGGGTGAACCCCGCGGAGCTGCAGATCATGGAGGCCCGGGTGTACACCGAGCTCCGCAGGCCGCTGCGTGCCGTGCCGCTGCTGACCGAGGTGCTCGACCGGTACGACTCCACGCACGCCCGTGAGCTCGGGCTCTACCTCTCCTGGCTGGCCGTCGCCCTCGTGGACGCCAACGAACCGGAGGAGGCGGCGCGCACCGCCCGGCGGATGCTCGAGGTCTCCGCCGGGGTGGCGAGCGCGCGGACCGCCGAACGTGCCCGGGTGGTCCTCCGCCGTCTGCAGCCCTACCGGGACCTGCCCGAGGTGCGGGACGTGCTCTCCGTCGCCGGGGACGCTCTTCAGGGCTGAGCCGTACGGCGAGGCTGAGCCGTGCGGCGCCGCCGGGGCGTGCCGGGACCGGGGCGGCCGGGTGCGGTCGGCCGCGGGCGGATCGCGGTGGCCGCCGTTCGGGCCGGGCCGGTGAGAAGGAGCCGGGTGCCGGCAGGAGCCTGGGCGGCGCGCTCGGCGGGCTGGCGCGGCCGGGGTATCCGAATTATGTTCTGGTCATGCGGATCTTCAAGAGCCTCGACGAGCTGAAGGCGGCCAAGGGAGAGCACCTCGGGTACAGCGACTGGCGGCAGATCACCCAAGAACAGGTGAACCTGTTCGCCGACGCGACCGACGACCACCAGTGGATCCACGTCGACGTCGAGCGGGCCAAGGAGGGCCCCTTCGGCGGCACGATCGCCCACGGCTACCTGTCGCTCTCGCTGCTGCCCTCGCTCGTCAAGGAGATCTACCGGGTCGAGGGCCTGCGCTTGGGCATCAACTACGGGCTGAACAAGGTCCGCTTCCCGCGGCCGGTTCCGGTGGGCTCCCGGGTGCGGGCGGGCGCGGAGATCCTCGACGTGAAGGACACCCAGAACGGGACCCTCACCGCCCTCAAGGTCACCCTGTTCGTCGAGGGCGACGAGAAGCCCGCCTGCGTCGCCGAGACCCTGTCGCTGCTCGTTCCGCAGAGCTGAGCGCGGCGACCCGAACCGGCCTGCCATCCCGGCACCGGGCCTGGGGTCGGCCCGTACGAGGAGGGGTCACGGCGGAACGACGCCGGTGAAAGCCGACGTTGGAAGAGATGTGCCCGGCCGGTGTGCCGACGGTGCCTTGATCCGGCCCCTATGGTCCGTGTGACCAGGGGCGCGGACGACACCAAGGTTCGGCTGTCCGGAGTGGGCAAAACGTGGCACAAGCCGGTGTCCAGGGTCTGGTACAGTTACCACTGTCGTGAATCACCGGCGGCCGTAGCTCAATGGATAGAGCATCTGACTACGGATCAGAAGGTTAGGGGTTCGAGTCCTCTCGGCCGCGCATCTATGAAAAGGCCCGTGACCAGGGGAAACCTGGAAGCGGGCCTTTGTGCTTCCTAGATCATCCGGATCTTTTGCTAACACCGTTGCTAACAAGGGCGGCGCTGCGCGCCGCCTGGTGTTGCCCTACGCCCGTCCGGCGGCTAGGCATGCGGCCCTGGGGGTCGAGTCCTCTCGGCCGCGCCAGCTCAAAGGCCCATTCCGATCATGGAGTGGGCCTTTTGATCTTCGTACAGCGGTGAAGTACAGCAATCGCCTGACACGAACGCTCGCGAGGCCGAAGGGCCACGGGCTGAGGGCGAGCAGGCGAACGACCGCGACAGGTACGGCCCTTAGCGCAGCGCTACTACGCAAGGCGCCGACCGGCTATAGGACCGGTCCCAGGCTCAGGCGCTGCTGAGCTCCCCTGAAGCGTGTCGCCCCAGGTTCTGCCGCCAGCACGGCCACCGCCACGCCGTTCGCGAGCATCCACCGGCGCACCGGTCATGCCGGCATTGCCGGCACCGACCACCTGGAGAACCGGGAAACCGGCGCTCGTGGCCGCGAACGCAACTCGGCTTCAGGTGTTCTTGTCGTCCGGTGGAATCGGTTCGTTCTGCCGGCGGACGTACGCCAGCAGATCAGCCTCGTCGATGACCTCGTCGGCGGGCGGAGCGGTGACGACGAGGTGGAATCCCCAGCCGGTGTAGCGCGTGTCGCTGCGCTTGACCAGTGCCTTCTTGCCTTCCCCCGCGGTGTCCGTGGTGATCAAACGGGTGGGCAGGCCGGTGCGGTCGGTCCACAGCCGCCACGCGATGGTCCCCTTGCTCTTCTTCCCGATGGGCCGGCCCGTGGTCCAGGAGACGATGGCGTTCTTGGAGATCTTGCTCAGCTCCCGGTAGCTCATCGTGCCCCGATAGAGGAACCCGCCGGAGACCCGCGTGCTCGTCGAGCGCTTCAGCACGGCCGTCAGCATGGACGGGTCGTACACGTTGATCGGCTGCAGCCCGGCGTCCTGGGCCATGTCGCGGTTCATGGCGCCCAGGTGGTTCTTCGGGAACCGGATCCACTTCTTGCCGGCCGGCACCGGTCCGGGGTACTGGTCGCGGCCGACGTACACGTCCTTGCCGAGGCGGATCACCCGATGGGCGTCCGGCTTCGCGGCGGTGGAATCGGCCTTCCGAGGCAGGTCCCACCAGGTGAACCGCACGGCCACCGGGCCGGACGGGCCGAGCTGGAGCACCCCGCGGATCCTGACCCCGTTCCCGAAGGTCTTCGACCACTCGTCCAGGAAATAGCGGGTGGTCTCCACGACCCGGACGCCGTGCTTGGCTCGGAGCAGCCGCTTGACCGCGCGCACCGGGCGGGGAGCGTCCGCCTGCGCGGTGGCGGGATTCACCGTGATCATGGACGTGATCAGCACGGTGACCGCCAGGGCGGCCCATCGTCTGGTGGGCATGTGCTCCCGCCTTCCCGACCAGCGCCTACGCGCATGCACGACAACCAGGCGGCTGAGCGCGGCGACGACACTTTACTCGATAGGAATCTACCTGGTCATGGTCGCCTCAATACGGTCGACGGGGATACGGGCATTGGCCACGGTCCACTCGGACACCGGATAACAAGGGGTACTTGAGGCAATGAAGATCCTCCGATGACGACGATAACCGGTCGGCCTAACCGAGCCTCTCCATCTGTTGATCTTGCTAACGCAGGTGCTAACAACAACCCTGGACGACCATGGACAACTGTGGAATCTCCGAGGCCGGTCACCTCTTCTGAGCAGGCGCTTATGTCAGCCGTAGACACCTGTGGACATCAGTGATCTTGCTACGGATCAGAAGGTTAGGGGTTCGAGTCCTCTCGGCCGCGCATCTATGAAAAGGCCCGTGACCAGGGAAAACCTGGAAGCGGGCCTTTGTGCTTCCTAGATCATCCGGACCCTTTGCTAACACCCTTGCTAACAAGGGTGTTCCCACTACGTCTCGATCGCCTTGGCGAAGATCTCGGCGACTGAGGCCTCTGCCGCGCGGATGACGTGGGTGTAGACGCGGAGCGTAACGGACGGGTCGACATGGCCGAGACGGGCCGCGACCACATGCACGGGAACACCGGCCAGGAGGAGCGTGGTCGCGTGGATGTGCCGGAGGTCGTGGAGCCGTGCGCGCGGAAGGGGCTCGGCGGGCTTCGGGCCGTCCTTCGGGTTGTTATAGCTGTTGATTAGAAGCCTCATGAGAGATGACACCGTGTCCGGGTGGATCGGTTCACCCCATCCGGTCGTGAACACATGGTCATCGGTGCCGCGCCACTGCTCACCGGCAAGGAGCTTGTCGGCCGCCTGCTGCCTCCGGTGCTCTTTGAGCACTCGGACGGTGCCTGCGTCGATCGACACGACGCGGCTTCTCCCGGTCTTGGTTGTCCCCTCGATGCGCTCCCCATCGATGAAGGCCGCCGAGCCGGTGATGGTGATCTCGCGGGGTCGAGGTCGACATCAGACCATCGGAGGTTGAGCAGTTCGCCGCGACGAGCGCCCGTGTAGGCCGCGAGATGGAAGAAGGCGAACAGCCGGTGTTGCCGAGCCACGGCCAGGAAGGTTCGCAGTTGCTCGGCGGTCCACACGGTGCCGGGTTCGGCGGGAGTACGGCGCGGCCGCTTGGCTCGCTCGACCGGGTTGGACGCGAGCACCTGGTCCACCTCGACCGCGTCCCGGAACGCCTTACGAAGGACCGCGTGCACGTAGTCGATCGTTCTGGGCGAAAGCTGCCGGCCGTTCTTCCCACCTCCGGCCATGAGGTCGCGGTACAGCTTCGTGATGGTGGCCGGGCGGACGGCTTGGAGCTTCTGACCTCCGATGTGCGGCTTGACGTAGCGGTCGATAATGTACTTGTAGTCCTTGAGCGTCTTGGGTTTGATCTCGACGGCGTGGGCCTCGATCCATTCATCGAGGTACTCCCCTACGCTGACCGCGTTCCGGTCGACGTACTCACCGCGGCGAGCCTTGACCCGCGCCTCGTCACGAGCCGCCTTTGCTTCATCTTCGGTGGCGAAGCCGCCGACCCATTTGGGTTTGCTCTCGCCGGTCTCAGGATCCCTGACGCGGATCACGTAGTACCAGGTGCTACCTCGCTTCATTACGCCGTCGCGGAGCTTGGGTGATCGTCGTTTCCTACCGCCGTTCTTCGGGTCAGGAGTGGCTGCGAGGGGCTTGGTCACGCTACCTCCCCGGCGGTAAGGCGCTTGATGTAGTCGGTCAGAGCGGTGACGGGAACGCGCCGAGAGCCGTCGATGCGGACCGAGACGATCGCGCCGGAGGCGATCAGCTGGTACAGCTTGGCGCGTGAGATCGCCAGAGCGTCGGCGGCCTCGGAGACGGTGAGCAGAAGCCGGGTCATGATTCACCTCCGTTCGGATTAGTCGGGCTGGGCAGCGGAGTTCCTGTGATCGCGGCGGCGAGGATCGCGTCTCCTGCCGAGAGGCCCCGTCCGGCGTACTCCCAACGCGCGATCACGAGGACGGTGTCCTCGTCGAAGAGTGGGAGCCGTCCAGTGCCGATCTGCTCGGCGCGCACGTGGGCAGTCCGGGCGGCGCGGAGCGCGCCAAGAGTGGTGGAGTAGCGGCGGGACTTGGTGGAGACGTGGCCCCGGAAGCCGAGCATGTGCGCCCACGGGACCAGCCGCAGGTCAGCCAGTTCCTCGAAGGAGCCGAGGCGGAGGCACTCCGCGATCAGCCGCCGGGCGTGCTCCCGGATGGGCAGCGCGGTCAGGTCCTCAGCCGAGGTGATGCGCCGGTCGAGGGTGCCGACGCATTCGGCGGCCTTGGTGGCGTACTTGGCGATGTAGCCGGCGACAGCCTCGTCCGTCAGTTCACCGCCCAAGCTGATCGGCTGGATATCGAGCTGACCGCCCCACCGTAGGATGCGGGCCGGTTCGCCGTTGATCGCGGGGATGGTGACGGTGACCGCTGCGGCCGCGTGCCGTACGGCGTGCGCGAGCATGTCAAGCGTGGCCCAGTCCGGGGATGCGGAGGTGGGACCGTCCGGGCCGTCGAGGCGGATCACCGCATGGAAGTGGACGACGCCGCGCCGCTGGTACTCGGCGACTTTGGCGAAGGAGACGACGAGCTGGTCGCGCATCTCCCACTGGGTCAGGCCGCCGATCTTGGCCAGGTGTCGGCGGAGCGCCATCGTGAAGCGGCGCCACAGCTCGGGGGCGGTGGCGTTGAACAGGACCGAGCCGGTGTAGTCGTAGCAGTCCGGGCACAGCGGCTCACCGAGGCATTCCTCGTCTGCGCCGTGCCGGGCGGCGCAGGAGATGACGCGCCCGTGAGGGCAGGTGGCAGCGTTGCGGCGCGGGTGGCAGGGCAGGACCTTGCCGTTGCGCTCCCGCCGGGTGTGGACCAGGCCGAAGGATGGCGCGGTGAGGGTGACGAACAGGCACGGGTGCGAGGCCACCGACTCAGGCACGCCCTTGCCGCCGACCAGGCCGGCGCGGACCAGGTGGTAGGTGTCCGCCCGGTAGACCTCGGCGCAGGCCTGGCAGCGGGAGGCGCGGCGGGTCTTGCAGGGCACGCGTAGCACGCCATCGGGTTCCCGGTGGGTGCTGTAACGGTGGAGGAGTCGGCCGGTGGCGCGGTCGTAGTGCTCGACCACGCCGCGGAGATGGATCGGTTGACGGCATCCGCCGGTCCGGCGGATCTGGGCGGCCCAGCGGGCGTATTGCGGGTCGTGGAGCCGGGCTATGAGTCCGGCGAGGATATGAGCGTTTGGCATCATGGGTGCTGTCCCTTCCGTGCTGCTGGGTGCGGTGTGGGATGGCCCCCGACGTGACGGACGTCTTGGCGAATGTGCGGTCACGCCGGGGGCGCTGCGATCACCAGGGGTCGGCGGTCAGCAGAGGCCGAGGCCCTGGCAGTGCGGTCAGGTGTCGCCCCACCGCCGGGACGGGGTCAGGTCGAGCTGGGTCATCGGGCCCACCTGCATTCGGCGCGTTGGGGGGCGGTGTCGACGCTGACGCGCCAGGTGTGGGGACGTCGGCGGATCGGGGTGATGGGCGAGATCCGGCCAACCGGCAAGATCGTGCGGATCTTGCTCAGGGTGTGGGCGATTTCGGCGTTGGTTCCTTCGATGTGGATGCGCATGGTCGTGTCTCCTTTCACGGGGTGTCGGGTGTGCTGCGCAGGGTGCGCAGCAGGTCGGAGGCAAGCTGGTTGGACACGCCCAGGTGGGAGCGGAGCTGGTCGCTGGTGATGGGTTTGCCATGCTTGGCGCGGTGTTCGGCGGCCACGCGCCGGGCGAACTCGACCAGCGCCGGGGACGGTCCCGGACGGCCGTCCTTGCCCGGGGGGACGAGCGCCGGGGCGGAGGACGGGCCACCGCCCACCGAGGACGGCCCGTCGGCAGCCGGGGACGAGCTCCGGACGATCGAGGGCGCGGGGGCGCTGACCGGTGAGGAGGCCAGGACGGAGGCGGACGAGGCCGGCGACGGGTCCGGGCGGGGGCCGGAGGCACGGCGTTCGAGCATGGATACCGCGACCAGGAAGGCCCCCGCGGGGGTGCCGGCGGTGACCCAGCCCCAGAGTGTGGGTTCGGCCTGGTGGAGGTTGGCGGCCAGGGACAAGGTGATTCCGGCGATGAGGACGAGCGTCGGCCAGGAGATCAGGCCCCGCCGAGTTCGTCCGGTCTTCTTGTCCCGCTGGCGCTCGCGGGCGGCCATCACACAGGTCAGGTCGAGGCAGATGGCCACGGCGTAGGACATCCAGCCGTCTTGGCCGTTTGCGGCTGCGGTGTTGCGGATGTGGGTGAAGCTGCCCGCGCCGGCGATGGCGGCCAAGATGACGACCGGTCCGGTGTCGGCCACCCAGGAGGCCAGTCGAGACAAGATCAAATTCAATGACGTTCCCTCCCTTCTGCGGTCAGGCTGCGATCTCGGGGTTTCCGGCGGCTTTCGGCAGTCGGTGGTCGAGGCCGGAGGTGGCGACCTGTGCCCATGAGGGGGTCAGGTGGGCGTAGGCGGTGGCGACCTGTTCGGCCATGTGGGTGGAGACGTAGCCGGAGCGGGCGCGGTACCAGCGGCCATCGCTGCCGGTCACGACCGCGACGCCGGGCAACCCTGGTGGGATGGACCGGGCGGCGGCCAGGGCGTCGGGGTCGAGGTCGCCCAAGGTCATCCTTGCGGTTTCCGGGTCGTTGACCCGGTGGCAGATCCGCCCGCCGATCTGGGCGCGCAGCGCGGTCACGCCTGGGCCGAGGTCGGAGCCGATTCGCTGGCCGGACAGCACCAGGTGGATGCCGAAGGCGCGGCCGAGCTGGGCGATACGCAGCAGGGCGGTGGCCGTACGGGTGACCTGGTCTTTTTCCGCCTTGTCGGCGGTCAGGAACAGTTCGGCGATCTCATCCACCAGGAGCACGACCGGGATGGGACGTGAGGCGTCCGGTAGTTGCCAGATGTCGCGGACCGCAAGCTGGCGGCAGGCCAGCATCCGGGCGCCCATGACCGTGATCAGGTCGGCCAGAAGATCCAGGCACTCCCCGCGTGTGGTGGCGAGCGCGGTCAACCTCGGCGCGTACGGCGACAGCTCCACCTCGCCTTTGAGGTCGAAGCCGACCAGGGCGACCGGTTGCGGGGCGAGCCCGATCGGTGCGCCGTGCCATGGCCGTACTGAGGGGAGAGGGATTGATCGTGACGGGACTGCGCGGCTCGCGCGTCCGCGAGGTCGGGGAGGCCGTCACCCTCTCGATTTCACCGGGTACTCAGGTCACCGCCCGCATGCCCACCGAGCCCGAGCGCAAGCAACTCGGGATCGCCGAAGGCGTCCCTATCCTGATCATCACCGAGCCGGACGGTGAGACCCACAAGCTCCCTGCAGACCGCACCATCATCGAGGCGAGCAAAGAACAGCAGGGTTAAGACGGCGGCAGGAGCCCTCGAAAGCCTCCAGCGTCACCCAGCCGGTACCACGGGAGCGCGCGAAACCGCATTCGTCCGGTCTCCCCGGCTCCTGCTGACGCCACTCCAGATCGCCAAGTTGCGGCCCAGCGCTCATCCGTGATCCCCGTCATCCCGGTGGCGCACCCGGCTCGGCATATGCGTGGCTACCCGGCGCCTGATGTCCGGAACATGCCTCCGGGCGTCACCGGATGACGGCGAGGACCGGCGCCGCCGTGGCCGCCGCTCGACCCGTTCGGCCACCGCCGGCAGGTACGGCTCGCCCACCCGGTGGGCCCGGTCGTGCGCCGTCGGGCCGTGGCGGGCCCGCGCCTCGGTCGGCCGCTCCCAGATGCCGACTCGGTCCTGGCCGGGCCGGTGGTCTGGTCGGCGTGGGCGAGGGCGTCGGCGACCGGGGACTCCTCCCGCGCAACCGGCCCGGCACCGGCGCGCCGGGTTAGCGCGGGCGGCGGAGCAGATAGGTGTCCATGATCCAGCCCTTGCGGGCGCGCACCTCGGACCGGACCTCGCGGATGCGGTCGGCGACCTCCGCGACCGGGCCCTCGATGAGGATCTCGTCCGGCGTGCCCAGGTACGCGCCCCAGTAGATGTGGTAGTCGGTCAGCTCGGCGAAGGCACACCGCGAGTCGAGCATGACGAGGATGTCGTCGGCGGTGGGGCCCTGCTCGGCGAGGCGGCGGCCGGTGGTGATGTGCACAGGGCTGCCCACCCGGGTGAGCGTGGTGCGGTGCCGGGCGGTGAGCGCGGAGATCGCGCTGATGCCGGGGATCACCTCGTAGTCGTAGGGCAGCCGGCCGAGGATCGACAGCGTGCTGTCGTACACGCCCGGGTCGCCCCAGACGAGGAAGGCCCCGGTCTGCCCGTCCGGCAGCTCGTCCTCGATCATGCGCCGGTAGAGCTCGGCGCGCCGGGCCCGCCAGTTCTCGACCGCCTCGGCGTACGCGGCCGCGGTGCGGTCCCGCTCCGGGTCGCGGCCCTCGACGATCCGGTACGGCGGGCGGCCGTGTTCCTCGATCAGCCGTCGGCGGAGCCGTACCAGCTCGTCCTTCTCCTCGCCCTTGTCGATGAGGAAGAACACGTCGGCCGCCGCGATCGCCTTCGCGCCCTGGATGGTGAGGTGGTCGGGGTCGCCCGCGCCGATGCCGATGATGAGAAGCCGCTTCACGACCACGAGTCTGCCATGCCACGATTTTGTACGATGTGGAAGCGTCTGATCAGGTTAGCCGGGCCGTCGGGGACGGGCCCGGAAAGGACGCGCGGGCGAGGAGGCACGTGAACCTGTCCGAGCGAGGCACGGACTTCGCCGAGTTCTGGCGTGAACGGCACCTGTGCACCCTCACCACGGTGCGCCCGGACGGCACCCCGCACGTGGTGCCGGTCGGCGCGACGCTCGACCTGGAGAACGGCATCGTCCGGGTGATCACCTCGCGCCGGTCGCACAAGGCCCGGCTGATCGCCGCGGGCGCGCCGAACGTGGCGCTCTGCCAGGTGGACGGGCGGCGCTGGTCGACGCTCGTGGGGGTCGCCACCATCCGCACCGGCCGCGAGGAGGTCGCCGACGCCGAGCGGCGGTATGCGGCCCGGTACCGTGAGCCCCGGCCCAACCCGGACCGGGTGGTCCTGGAGATTCAGGTCACCCGTGTCCTCGGCACTGTATGATCACCGTCGTCGGCATCGGCGCAGACGGCTGGGACGGGCTGGCCCCCGCTTCCCGTCGGGCGATCGCCGCCGCCGATGTGCTCCTCGGCAGCCGCAGGCAGCTCGACCTCGTCCCCGACCCGGTCCCGGATCCGGACCCTGAGCCGTCCGGCGGGGGATCGCCGCGGTCCGCCGGGACGCCGTCGCGGGTGGTGCTGCCCTCGCCGCTGCTGCCCAACCTGGAACCGCTCCTCGAGTCGTTCGCGGGCCGCGAGGTGTGCGTGCTCGCCAGCGGCGACCCCATGTTCTACGGCATCGGCTCGACCCTGGTCCGGCTGCTCGGCGCCGACCAGGTCCGGGTGCTGCCGCACGTCTCCTCGGTTTCGCTCGCCTGCGCCCGGCTCGGCTGGCCGGTCGAGCAGGTCGAGGTGGTGAGCGCGGTCGGCCGTCCGCTCGACGTACTCCGCCCGGCCCTCGCCCCCGGCCGCCGGGTGCTCGTGCTCGGCTCCTCCCCGGAGGCGGTCACCCGCCTGCTCGGCGAGGCGGGCTACGCGGCGAGCCGGGTCACCGTGCTGTCCGACCTCGGCGCCGCCACCGAGTCGGTACGGCCCGCCGCCCAGGCCGGGCCCACCCGGCTGCACGTGATCGCGATCGAGTGCGCCCTCGACCCGGGCGCCGAGCCGCTGCCCCGGGTGCCCGGGCTGCCCGACGACGCCTACGACCACGACGGCCAGCTCACCAAGCGGGAGGTCCGCGCGGTCACGTTGTCCCTCCTCGCCCCGCTCCCCGGTGAGCTGCTGTGGGACGTGGGCGCGGGCGCGGGTAGCATCGCGATCGAGTGGATGCGCACCCACCCCGCGTGCCGGGCCGTGGCGATCGAGAGCGACCCGGCGCGGGCCGCGCGCATCCGGCGCAACGCCGACACCCTCGGCGTGCCCGCCCTCCAGGTGGTCGAGGGCCGGGCCCCGGACGCGCTCGACGGCCTGCCCGAACCCGACGCGGTGTTCGTCGGCGGCGGCGCCACTGTGCCCGCCCTCATCGAACGCTGCTGGGCCGCGCTCCGACCGGGCGGCCGGCTGGTGGCCAACGCGGTCACGCTGGAGACCGAGGCCATGCTCGCCGACTGGTACGGCAGGCTCGGCGGCGATCTGGTCCGGCTCGCCGTACAGCGGGCCGCACCGGTGGGCCACTTCACCGGGTGGCGGGCGGCGATGCCGGTGACCATCTGGAAGGTGACGAAGAGGGACGCCACATGACCGCGGGCGTGCTGGCCGGGCGCCGACGTCGGCCCCGGGTGCCGACGTCGGCCGGGATGGCCGGCCGCGGACACGCCTGGGGCGGACCATCGCGCGGAGCGGCGGCTGTGCGGCCCGGGCCGCGGCGAGGCCGGGTCTCGTGGGCGCGAGGAGCGGGGAGGGCATAGGGGATGACCGTGTACTTCATCGGCGCCGGTCCCGGCGCCGCCGACCTGATCACCGTGCGCGGCCTGCGGCTGCTGCGGTCCGCGCCGGTCTGCCTGTACGCGGGCTCGCTCGTGCCGCGCGAGCTGCTCGCCGAGTGCCCGCCGGACGCCCGGCTGGTGGACACCGCGAACCTCACGCTCGACCAGATCATCGACGAGATCGCCGCGGCCCACGCCCGCGGCCAGGACGTGGCCCGGCTGCACTCCGGCGACCCGTCGATCTTCAGCGCGGTCGCCGAGCAGATGCGCCGCCTCGACGCGCTCGGCGTGCCGTACGAGATCGTCCCCGGCGTCCCGGCGTTCGCCGCCGCCGCGGCCGCGCTGCGCCGCGAGCTCACCGTGCCCGGCGTCGCCCAGACGGTGATCCTCACCCGCACCGCCGCCCGCGCCACGCCGATGCCGCCGGGCGAGGACCTCGCCACGCTCGGCGCGAGCCGCTCCACGATCGTGCTCCACCTCGCGGTGCAGCGCATCGACGCGGTCGTGGCCGAGCTGCTGCCGAACTACGGCCCGGACTGCCCGGTCGCCGTGGTCGCGTACGCCTCCCGCGACGACGAGCGGATCCTGCGCGGCACGCTCGCCGACATCGCCGCCAAGGTCCGCGAGGCGGGCGTGCGCCGTACCGCGGTGATCATCGTCGGGCGGGCGCTCACCGCGGCCGAGTTCCCCGACAGCCACCTCTACAGCCCGGCCCGGGAGCGCCCGTGCGCCGGATCCTGATCCTCGGCGGCACGGCCGAGGCCCGCGCCCTCGCCGACACGCTCGTCGCCCGCGGCGTGCACGTGATCACCTCGCTCGCCGGCCGCGTGGCGAACCCGCGCCTCCCGGCCGGCGAGGTACGGCAGGGCGGCTTCGGCGGCCCGGACGGCCTCGCCGCCTGGCTGCGCGCCGAGCGCATCGCCGCCGTGGTCGACGCCACCCACCCGTTCGCGGCCCGGATGACCGCCGCGGCGGCCGAGGCCGCGGCGCGCACCGGCGTGCCGCTGCTCGTGCTGCGCCGGCCCGGCTGGCGGGAGGGCCCCGGCGACCGCTGGGAACGGGTGCCCTCGCTGCAGGAGGCCGCGGCCCGCCTCGCGCCCGGCAGCCGGACATTCCTCACCACGGGCCGCCGCAGCCTGCCGGTCTTCGTCCCGCGGGCCGACGTGTGGTTCCTGGCCCGCTCGGTCGACCCACCCGAGCCGCCGATCCCCCCGAACGTCGAGGTCGTCCTCGACCGCGGGCCGTTCACCGTGGAGAACGAGCGCGAGCTGATCCGCCGCCACCGCCTCGACACCCTGGTCACCAAGGACAGCGGCGGGCCGATGACCGCCGCCAAGCTCACCGCCGCCCGGGAGCTCGGCCTGCGCGTGCTCATGGTCGACCGCCCCGCCCCGCCCGCGGGCGTGCCCACCGCCGACACGGTCGAGGCCGCCCTCGCCTGGGTCCTGGGCCGGTCCTGACCGCCGCGGCCACGGGGCGCCGGGACGGCCTGCTGCGCGCCGCCGATCGGGTCAGTCGGCGGCGATCGCGGCCCACACCCACTTCCCGCCGGTCACCGGGCGGCGGTAGCCCCAGCGCCGCACCGCCTGGCTGACCAGCCACAAGCCGCGTCCGTGGTCGTCGTCGAAGTCCGGGGTGAGGATGCGCGGCTCCCGGCTGGGGTCCCACACCTCGACGACCACGTCGTACAGGGACCGATACACGCCGATCCAGATGGTGCCGTGCGCCTGCGGTACGGCGGCCGCGGGGGCGGCCGCGTCGTCGCCGGGCGGCGTCCACCCGCTCGCCTTGATCGCGTTCGTCACCAGTTCGCTCGCCACGAGCCGCACGGTGTCGTCGAGTCGCGCCAGCCCTCACGACGCCAGCGCGCGGGAGACGTGGGAACGCGCGAGCGAGGGGGCGATCGGAGCCACCGGCAACTCCACATAACCGGGGCGTACCGGCAGGATGGGACTGATGTCTCTTTCGCGGAAAATGCGGGAGTGGGGTAGCCTTTTTTGCAATTCATCCGTTTTGTCAAAGTAGCCGGATTTGCGGCGCAGCACTGCGCTCCCGACCGCATGATGCTCATCGAGCAGGTGACCCGTTCCGTCGCCGTTGCACACGTGCGTCCTCCCTGACGCGCCGTCTTTCCGCAGGCAGCAAACCAGTGGGGCAAGGGGCGGCTCCAGAGCGGTTTTGGGCATCGAATGGGGCGAAAATGCGGCATCGTAGGCGGTGACCAGGGCACATTCATGATCTGGCCGCCACCCGGGTAAAGGCGGGGACCGGGGGTGAGGATTGTGCACCTCAAGCGGGTCCGGTTTATTCAGCGGCGTAAGGCCCTCGGCCTCACGCAGGAAAATCTTGCCGACGCGCTGCACGTCGAACGCTCTACCGTGGCTCGCTGGGAGCGGGCCGAGACCGAGCCGCAGCCGTGGCTGCGTCCCCGGCTGGCCGCGCTGCTCAAGGTCAGCGCGGCGGAGCTGGAGTCCCTGCTGGCCGACGTCGCGCCGGTGCCCGGCCGGGCGGATCGCCTCGCGCACTCCTCGGCGCCGCTCGACTTCTCGCTGACCGAGGAGCAGGCCGTGCGCATGCTGGAGGGTTTCTCCGCCTACGACATCGCGTCCCGGCGGCAGGTGGTCGCCGGGTTGGCGGTATTGAGCGGATCCGCACTGGTGCAACCAATCCGTCAGTGGGTGGTCGGCCTACCCGCGCCGGCCGCCGCGATCGAGCCAACGCCCGAGACGATCAGCGAGCTGGAACAGGCGATCGTGCTGTTCCGCCGCTGGGACGCGTCCGGCGCCGGAGGTTTACGGCGCAAGGCCGTCGTCGGCCGGCTGAACGCGGTCACCGAAAGCCTGACCGAGCGGCACGACCCCGAGACCACCCGGCGGCTGTTCCAGGCGGCCGCGGAGCTCGCGCAGCTCGCCGGATGGATGGCGTACGACCAAGGGCTGCACGGCATGGCGCAGCGCCACTACGTACTCGCCCTGCACGCCTGCCGGGAGGCGGCGGCCCCGGCGCTCGGCGCGAAGATCATCGGGGACATGACCCAGCTCTCCACCGCGCTGGGCAACTACACCGACAGCCTGAACCTCACCCGCACCGCGCTGTACGGCCTGCCGCACGGTGTCGCCCACGACGCGGTGCGCGCCGAGCTGCTGGGCTTGGAGGCCCGCGCCTACGCCCACCTCGGCGAACGGGAGGCGGGCAACGCCGTGCGCAGCGCCGAGGCGTGCGTGGAGGTCTGGCAGGAGGCGCGCGGCGAGCCCCGCCCGGACTGGCTGCACTGCCTCAATCAGGCCGAGGTCGACTGCCTGGGGGCAACGCCTACACCGAGCTGGCCCTCGCGAGCGCCGAGCCGCGGCGGTGGCGACGCTACGCCGCGCGGGCCGAGCGGCACACCGCGAACGCCCGGGCGGCCCGGGTCCCGGGCTACACCCGCAGCCGGATCCTCGACGAGATACGGCTCGCGAGGGTACGGCTCTCCCAGCGAGAGCCCGCGGAGGCGGCGGCCGTGGCGACCGGCGCTTTGCGGCTCGCAGAAGAGGCGCGATCATCGCTGGTGGTGGATTGGTTCGTGCGGTTCGACGCGGCGCTGGCCCGCCGTCATCCGGACTGCCGCGAGGCCGCGGAGTTCCGCGATCGGCTGCGCGACCACCTGCGGCGGGCCGCGCCGCACAGGGAGCGGGAGATTGTCCGAGCCGGAGTTTGAGACGGTCGACGGCGAGCGGGCCGCCGAGTCGGTGGCGGAGCTGGCGGCGGTCTACCGCGAGGTGTACGGCGAGCCGCCGTACCGGTGGGGCGCGGAGCACGAGCGGCTGTTCCGCGAGCGCTTCGACGTGCAGCGCCGCCAGGAGGGATTCCGCCTGATCACGGCGCGGGCGGACGGGCGGCTGGTGGGCTTCGGCTTCGGCGTGACGCTGCAGCCCACCACCCCGTGGTGGCGCGGCCTGCTGACGCCGCTGCCCGACGAGGTCACCGCGGAGTGGCCGGGGCGTACCTTCGCGGTGGTCGAGCTGCTGGTCCGGGCGCCGTGGCGGCGGCGGCACGTGGCCGAGCGCATCCACGACCTGCTGCTCGCCGGGCGGACCGAGGAGCGGGCGACGCTGACCGTGCTCCCGGCCGCGGCGCCCGCGCTCGCCGCGTACCGGAAGTGGGGGTGGCGCAAGGTGGCGGAGAAGCGGAACCCGCTGCCCGGGGCGCCGGTGTTCGCGGTGATGCTGCGCGACCTGGCCGCCCCGGCCGGGCGGGGTGGTCAGGGGTAGCGGCGCGGGGTGTAGACGGTGCCCCGCGTGGTGACGCGGGTGGTCGACGAGCCGATGATGAGCAGGCAGCGCATGTCGACCGTGGCCGGGTCGAGGGCGGCGAGCGTGGTCACCGTCAGGCTCTCCTCCGGGCCGCCGACGTCGCGGCCGATCACCACCGGGGTGTCCGGGGAGCGGTGTTCCAGCAGCAGGTCGCGGGCGGCCGGGAGCTGCCAGGTGCGGTGGCGGGAGGCCGGGTTGTAGATGGCGATCACCAGGTCGGCGCGGGCGGCGGCGGTGAGCCGCTCGGCGATCACCTCCCACGGCTTGAGCAGGTCGGACAGGGACAGCACGCAGAAGTCGTGGCCGAGCGGGGCGCCCGCACGGGCGGCCACGGCCTGGGCGGCGGTGATGCCGGGCACGACGCGGACCGGCACGTCCGGGTAGTCCTCGGCGGCCTCGAGCACCGCGCTCGCCATCGCGAACACGCCCGGGTCGCCGGAGGAGACCACCGCGACCCGCCTGCCCTCGCGGGCGAGCTCGAGCGCGTGCCGGGCGCGTTCGGCCTCGACCCGGTTGCCGGTGGGGTGGCGGCGCTGCCGCGGGTTCGGCGGCACCCGGTCGAGGTACGGCCCGTAGCCGACGAGGTCGGTGGCGCTCGCCAGCGCCTCCTGCGCCTCGGGGGTGAGCCAGGGCCGCCCGGCCGGGCCGAGGCCGACCACGACCACCTCGGGCGCCACCGCGGGCCGCGGCGGCTCGGGCGGGACCGCGCCCCCGCCGGGCCCGGCGAGCAGCGCGAGCGAGAAGTACGGCACGCCGTCCGGGTCGACCTCCCGCAGCGGGGCCACCCGCTCGCCGGCCATCGTGGCCCGCTCCACGTACCAGGCGTCGTCGAGCCGCCCGGCCGCGGCGAACGCGTCCCGCACCTTCTCGAAGGTGCGGCCCAGCTTGAGCACGGCCGCGGCGTCGCTGCGCCGCAGCCGGTCGGCGAGCTCGCCGGCGGGCAGCGTGCCGGGCAGCACGGTGAGGATCTCGTCGCGCTCCACCAGCGGCCGCCCCAGCACCGCGGCCGCGGCCGACACCGAGGTGACCCCGGGCACCACGGTGGCCGGGTAGCGGTGCGCGAGCCGCTTGTGCAGGTGCATGTAGGAGCCGTAGAAGAGCGGGTCGCCCTCGCACAGCACGACCACGGTGCGGCCCGCGTCGAGGTGGGCGGCGAGCCGGGCGGTGCACTCGGCGTAGAAGTCCTCGAGCGCGCCCTGGTAGCCGCCGGGGTGAGTGGTGGTCTCGGTGGTGACCGGGTACAGCAGCGGCTCCTCGATCTGCCCCGCCCGCAGGTACGGCTCCGCGATCGAGCGGGCGATGCTGCGGCCGTGCCGGGCCGCGTGGTAGGCGATCACGTCGGCCTCGCCGATCAGCCGCGCGGCCTTCACCGTGATCAGCTCGGGGTCGCCGGGGCCGAGGCCGACTCCGTACAGACGTCCGGTCATGGTGCTCACCTGGGGTCCTTGCTGCCTGGGGCGGGGGAAACGAGGGACAAAAGGGAAGCAGCGGCTCAGCGGCCGGTGGCGTCCTCGAGGTCGCCCTCGGTCTCGAGGTAGACCCGGCGCACGCCCTCGAGGATCCCGGCGTCCGGGTTCGCCCACATGCCGCGCTCGGCCGCCTCGAGCAGCCGCTCGGCGATGCCGTGCAGCGCCCACGGGTTCGACTTGGCCAGGAACGCCCGGTTCTCCGGGTCGAGCACGTAGGCCGCGGCGATCCGGTCGTACATCCAGTCGGCGACCACCCCGGTGGTGGCGTCGTAGCCGAACAGGTAGTCGACGGTGGCGGCGAGCTCGAACGCGCCCTTGTAGCCGTGCGCGCGCATCGCCGCGAGCCAGCGCGGGTTCACCACCCGGGCGCGGAAGATCCGCGCGGTCTCCTCGGCGAGGGTGCGGGTGCGCACCGCGTCCGGCCGGGTGGTGTCGCCGAGGTACGCCGCGGGGGAGCGGCCGGTGAGCGCGCGCACCGCGGCGACCATGCCGCCGTGGTACTGGAAGTAGTCGTCGGAGTCGGCGATGTCGTGCTCGCGCACGTCGACGTTCTTCACCGCGACCGCGATCCTGCGGTACGCGTTCTCCATGTCCGCCCGGGCGGGCACCCCGTCGAGGTCGCGACCGTAGGCGTGGCCGCCCCACACCGCGTACACCTCGGCGAGGTCGGCGTCGTCCCGCCAGTTGCGGCTGTCGATCAGCGGCAGCAGCCCGGCCCCGTACGCGCCCGGCGCCGGGCCGAAGATCCGCAGCGTGGCCCGCCGCCGGTCGCCCCGGTCGTCGGCCCGCACGTGCGCGCGCACGTAGTTGTCCTCGTCCGGCTCGTCGAGCTCGGCCACGAGCCGGACCGCGTCGTCGAGCATCGCCACCACGTGCGGGAACGCGTCCCGGAAGAACCCGCTGATCCGCATGGTGACGTCGATCCGCGGCCGGCCCAGCTCGGCGAGCGGGATCGGCTCCAGCCCGATCACCCGGCGGGACGCCTCGTCCCACTCCGGCCGCACCCCGAGCAGCGCGAGCACCTCGGCCACGTCGTCCCCGGCGGTGCGCATTGCGCTCGTGCCCCACATCGACAGCCCGACCGAGCGCGGCCAGGTGCCGTGCTCGGCCCGGTACCGCTCGAGCAGCGACCGCGCCATCGCCTGCCCGGTCTCCCAGGCGAGCCGGCTCGGCACCGCCCGCGGGTCCACGGCGTAGAAGTTGCGGCCGGTCGGCAGCACGTTCACCAGCCCGCGCAGCGGCGACCCGCTCGGCCCGGCCGGAACGTAGCCGCCGTCGAGCGCGTGCAGCACGTTGTCGATCTCGTCGGTGGTACGGCGCAGCCGGGGCACCACCTCGGTCGCGGCGAAGGCGAGAATCCTGGCCACGGTCTCCCGGCGGTCGGCGTCGGCGTCCGGCAGCAGCGCCGCGGCGACCTGGGGCGCGGCGGCCGCGTCCCAGCCGCGCTCCTCCATCGCCTCGACCAGGGCGCGGGCGGTCGCCTCGGCCGCGTCCACCTCGGCCCGGCCCGCCGTACCGTCCTCGGCGAGGCCGAGCGCCTCGCGCAGGCCGGGCAGCGCGCGGCGGCCCGCCCACATCTGGCGGGCGCGCAGGATCGCGAGCACGAGGTTCACCCGGTCGGCGCCCTCCGGGGCCCGGCCGAGCACGTGCAGGCCGTCCCGGATCTGCGCGTCCTTCACCTCGCACAGCCAGCCGTCGACCTGCAGCAGGAACTCGTCGAACTCGGCGTCGTGCGGCCGGTCCGCCACCCCGAGGTCGTGGTCGAGCCGGGCCGCCCGGATCAGCGTCCAGATCTGCGCGCGGACCGCGGGCAGCTTCGCCGGGTCCAGCGCGGCGACCGTGGCGTGCTCGTCGAGCAGCTGCTCCAGCCGGGCGATGTCGCCGTAGGTCTCGGCGCGGGCCATCGGCGGCACGAGGTGGTCGACGAGCACCGCGTGCGCCCGCCGCTTCGCCTGGGTGCCCTCGCCGGGGTCGTTGACGAGGAACGGGTAGATCAGCGGCAGGTCGCCGAGTGCGGCGTCGGGGGCGCACGAGGCGGAGAGCGCGGCCGACTTGCCCGGCAGCCACTCGAGGTTGCCGTGCTTGCCCAGGTGCACGATCGCGTGCGCGCCGAACTCGTCGGCGATCCACCGGTACGCGGCGAGGTAGTGGTGGCTCGGCGGCAGCTCGGGGTCGTGGTAGATCGCGATCGGGTTCTCGCCGAAGCCGCGCGGCGGCTGCACCATCACCACGACGTTCCCGGCGCGCAGCGCGGCGAGCACGATGTCGCCCTCGTGCACGAACAGCTCGCCCGGCGGCGGCCCCCAGTGCCGCTCGACCGCCTCGCGCAGGTCGGCGGGGAGGGTGGCGAACCAGCGGGCGTAGGCCGCGCCGGAGATCCGCACCGGGTTGCCCGCGAGCTGCTCCTCGGTGAGCCAGTCCGGGTCCTGGCCGCCCGCGGCGATCAGCGCGTGCATGAGCGCGTCCCCGTCCTGCTCGGCCACCCCGGGGAGGCCGTCGCCGAGGTCGTAGCCCGCCGCGGCGAGGGCGGCGAGCAGCCGTACCGCGCTCGCCGGGGTGTCGAGGCCGACCGCGTTGCCGAGCCGGGCGTGCTTGGTCGGGTAGGCCGACAGCATCACCACGACCCGCCGCTCCGCGGGCGGGGTACGGCGGAGCCGGCCGTGCCGTACCGCGATGCCCGCCACCCGGGCGGCGCGCTCCGGGTCGGGCACGTAGCGCGGCAGGCCGTCGGCGTCGAACTCCTTGAACGAGAACGGCACGGTGATGATCCGCCCGTCGAACTCGGGGATCGCCACCTGCGCGGCCGCGTCGAGCGGGGACAGCCCGTCGTCGCTCTCCGCCCAGGCGCGGCGGCTCGTGGTGAGGCACAGCGCCTGCAGGATCGGCACGTCGAGCCCGGCGAGCGCACCCACGTCCCAGGCCTCGTCGTCGCCGCCCGCCCCCGCCAGCGCGGGCCGGGTGCCGCCCGCGGCGAGCACGGTCACCACGAGCACGTCGGCCGCGCGCAGCGCCTCGATCAGGCCGGGCTCGGCGGTGCGCAGCGACGAGCAGTACACCGGCAGCGGCCGCCCGCCCGCCTCCTCGATCGCCCGACACAGCGCCTCGACGAACGCGGTGTTTCCGGCCACGTGGTGGGCCCGATAGTAGAGCACGCCTACCACCGGCCCATCGACGTCGCGGGCCTCGCGCTCGAGCACGCCCCAGGCGGGGGTGGGCTGCGGGGGCGCGAAGCCGTACCCGGTGAGCAGGAGCGTGTCGCACAGGAACGCGTGCAGCTCGGCGAGGTTGGCCGGCCCGCCGTAGGCGAGGTACGCGTGCGCCTCGGCGCACACCCCGCCGCTCACCGTGGACAGCTCCATCAGCTCCGCGTCGGGCACCTGCTCGCCGCCGAGCACCACCACCGGCCGGGGCCCGGCAAGCAGCGCGTCGAGGCCCTCCTCCCAGGCGCGCCGACCGCCGAGCAGGCGTACGACGACGAGGTCGGTGCCGTCGAGCAGGTCGGGCAGATCGTCCACGGAGAGCCGTGCGGGGTTGCCGAGCCGGTAGGGCTTGCCGCTCGCCCGGGCGCTGAGCAGATCGGTGTCCGACGTGGACAGCAGCAGAACAACGTGCACGCCGCAATACCTCCCTCGGGGTCCTCGCCCCGTGTCGCGGGGTGTCACGACGGCCGGAGTCTCCTGGCTCCCGGATCGACGCTCGCCCCGGCCTTCCCACCCGGACGGGCAGTGGCCATCGCTGGGGTTCGCTCCCCGGTGACAGTGGCGGGACCGCGCCGGATTCGCACCGGCTTCCTCCGTACCGCCGCCTGCCCTTAGCCTACGACGGCAAGATCCGGCGTTACCATCCATCTCGTGCCCAAGCCCGACGCTCCCGGACGAACCCGCCCCGACGCCTGTCCGGGGGCGCTGCAGGTGCATGAGGCCGCAGACGGGCCGCTCGCCCGGGTCCGGCTGCCCGGCGGCGTGATCCGGGCCGAGCAGCTGCGGGTGCTCGCTGACTGCGCGGCGACCCTCGGCAACGGCGTCATCGAGCTCACCTCGCGCGGGAACGTGCAGGTACGCGGCCTGTCCGGGACGGTCCCGGGCGGGGGATCGGCGGCCGAGGCGTTCGCCGCGCGCATCGCAGCCGCGGGCCTGCTGCCGTCGGCCACGCACGAGCGGGTGCGTAACATCGTGGCCTCGCCGTTCGGGGACGGGGACCTTGTGGACGCGCTCGACCGCGAGCTGTGCGCGCGCCCGGGGCTGGCCCGGTTGCCCGGGCGGTTCCTGTTTTCGATCGGGGATCTGGGGCTGGAGGCGGACGTCACCTACGCCGCGGGCCGGTTGCTGCTCGCCGGGCGGGACGCCGGGCTGGCGGTGCCGCCGGAGCGGGCCGTGCCGACGATGCTCGACGCGGCCGAGGCGTTCCTGCGGCTGCGGACCACGGAGTGGCGGATCGCCGAGCTCGCCGACGGCCCGGCGCGGATCGCCGCCGCGCTCGGCGGCACGGCCGGGGAGGTACGGCAGGCACCGCCGCAGCCGCGCGAGCCGGGCGTGGTGGCGCAGCCGTCGGGCGGGCTCGCAGTACAGGCCCTCGTGCCGCTGGGGCGGCTCACCCCGGAGCAGGCGCACGCGATCGCCGGCCTCGCCGCCGAGGTGCGGTTCACGCCGTGGCGCACGGTCGTGGTCCGCGACGTGGCCGACCCGGAGGCGGTACGGCACGGCCTCGTGGCGGCCGGGCTCGTCACCGACCCGCGGTCGCCGTGGGTGGGGGTGACCGCGTGTACCGGGCTGCCCGGCTGCGCCCGGGCGCTCGCCGACGTGCGCGCGGACGCGGCCGCGTGGGTGCGCGCCCGGACGGCGCCCGCCGAGGTGCCGGTGCATTGGTCCGGGTGTGAGCGCCGCTGCGGGCTGCCGCGCGGCCGGGTGCGGCAGATGGTGGCGACCGCCACCGGTTACCGGGAGGAGGGGCCGTGACCGGGTACGCCGGGCCGCCGTTCGACTACATCAGGGACGGCGCCGAGATCTACCGGCGGTCGTTCGCCACCATCCGGGCCGAGGCGGACCTGGACGGCCTGCCACCCGAGGTGGCCCAGGTCGCTGTGCGGATGATCCACGCGTGCGGGATGACCGACCTCGTCCGGGACCTGGCCTGGTCGCCGCAGGTGGTGACCCGGGCGCGGGCCGCGCTGCGGGCGGGCGCGCCGGTGCTGTGCGACGCCGAGATGGTCGCCTCCGGCATCACGCGGCGGCGGCTGCCCGCGGGCAACGAGGTCGTCTGCACGCTCAACGACCCGCGGGTGCCCGAGCTCGCCGAGCGCCTCGGCACCACCCGGAGCGCGGCCGCGCTGGAGCTGTGGCGGGACCGGCTGGCGGGCTCGGTGGTCGCGATCGGCAACGCGCCGACCGCGCTGTTCCGGCTGCTCGAGCTGGTGGCCGAAGGAGCGGGCCGGCCAGCGGCGGTGCTCGGCATCCCGGTGGGCTTCGTCGGCGCGGCCGAGTCGAAGCTTGCCCTCGTCCATAGTGGCCTCGACTACCTGGTGGTGCACGGCCGCCGCGGTGGCAGCGCGCTCGCCGCCGCGGCCGTCAACGCCATCGCCTGCGAACGCGAGTGAGTCGCGCGGTACGGCGCGGCGTCGGTCGGTGAGGCGGGGTACCTGGTCACCGCTCAGCGGCCCGCCACGGGCGGTTGAAACTTTCTCGTCGCAGTGGGCGGTAATCGGTGCGCCGCGGGCGGGGCGGCGTGCCGGTGGGCGATACCGGCACAGGAGGCGGTGGGCGGCATTTTCCGATCAGTCCGCGATGTGGGCGAGATCGGGAATGTGGGCGGCCGCGATCCGGGGCCGCGCCGGAGGCTGGAGCAGGAACACCTTCCGGTCGAGCCGTTCCATGTCGCCGCCTCGCCCGTAGACCAGGCCCGCACAGAAGTCCACGAGCGGCCTGGCCACGTCGTCGGGGAGGTGCGAGACGTCCATGACGACCGCGGTGCCGCTGCGGAAGCAGTGCCCCACGTAGAAGGCGTCGTTGTAGTCCTTGGGCCGCAGCTTCTTGATCACGGGTGGGTCTTTCGTGTCGTGGTGGTCACCTGGGATACGGTCCCCGGCGCGAGGGCACCGGGGATTCGACGTACGCCGCGCATGCGGCATGTCCTGCGTCACCGACCCTGGGTCAGGTCTTCGCAGGCCTATACGAGCCGTGCGGCTCCATGCCGGCCCGCCCGGTGGTACCTGACACGGCAGTGGTGGAGATGGTAGCGAGAACGCTTCACATTGGTGGGCAAATCAGATCTTTATCCCCGTCACTCCGGTAACTGAATCCGTTTCGTTTCCATTGGCCGATTGATCGGTGACCGACGGCCCGGCCGCCCCGCCGGAATCGGCGTACCTCCCCGGCCCACATCGGGCCTCCGGCTGCGACGGCCGTCGCCGAAGCCGCCCTTGCCGAGCCGGGACTCGCGGCCGACGAGCGCACCTGCTCGCGCGGAGTTCGCTACGGCTTACAGGGGCGCGCGCTCGGCGGACATTCGCGGTCGTGACGGTACGAACCCTTGGCTCGCGATGGCCACGCCGCGACCTCGCCCGTTCCGAACGGCAATGCTGGTGGCCGCTGCGTGGCTCGCCGTCAGGACGGGCGACGAGCCCGCGCGGAGCGCCACCGGTACTTCGCAGCGGCGGCGACCAAGCGGTGCGCCAGGATCGGCTTCCCGGCCCAGTGCAGATGCAGGTAGGTGGCGGTGAGGCGGGCGTCGCCGAAGCCGTCGGCGCCGCCGTCCCAGCACAGCAGCGGGTCGGGCACCCGGTCGACCACGGTGCGGTGGAACTCGTGGCCGCGCAGCCGCTCGCCCGCCCGGGTGAGCAGCGAGTCGCGGCGGGCCACCGCCTCCCGGTAGCCGAGCGTGAGCCGGTCGGTCATCCGCGCCGCGGCCGGGATGCGGCCGCACATGCGCCGCCCGTCGAGCTCCCGGCACAGGTAGAGCAGCCCGGCGCACTCGGCGGCGATCGGCCCGCCGAACGCGGCCAGCGCCGCGCGCAGCCGCTCGTTCGCCGCGAGCCGGTCCGCGTACACCTCGGGGAAGCCGCCGCCGAGCACGACCGCGGCCGTGCCCTCGGGCAGCGCCTCGTCCCGGAGCGGGTCGAAGGCCGCGACCTCGGCCCCGGCGGCGCGCAGCAGCTCCACGTGCTCGGCGTAGCCGAAGGTGAACGCGGGCCCGCCCGCCACCGCCACCACCGTGCCGGAGCGCCGGTACGGCTCGCCCCGCCCGCCCGCGGCGCGGGCGAGCGCCTCCGCCGGATCCCACGCGGCCGCGCCGAGCGGCGGCGCGGCGCGGGCGAGCCGGACGATCGCCTCGAGGTCGCAGCAGCGGGCCACCAGCTCGCCCATGCGCCGCACCGCGTCGACCGCGGGCGCGCCGCGCTCGGCCGCGGGGACCAGGCCGAGGTGCCGGGACGGGGTGGCCACGGCCTCGTCGCGGCGGATCGCGCCCAGCACCGGGTAGCCCGCGAGCGCCTCCCGGCACAGCTCCTCGTGCCGGTCCGACCCGATCCGGTTGAGGATCACCCCGCCGAGCCGTACCCGCGGGTCGAAGGTGGCGAAGCCGTGCACCAGCGCGGCGACCGAGCGGCCCGCCCGGGAGGCGTCGACGACGAGCACGACCGGGGCGTCGAGCAGCCGGGCCACGTGCGCGGTCGAGGCGAAGTCCCGGCCGGCGTGCCCGTCGAACAGCCCCATCACGCCCTCGACCACCGCGACGTCGCAGCCGCGCGCGCCGTGCCGGAACAGCGGCCCGACCAGGTCCTCGCCCACCAAGAAGGGGTCGAGGTTGCGGCCCGGCCGCCCGGTGGCGACCGCGTGGTAGCCGGGGTCGATGTAGTCGGGGCCCACCTTGTGCGGCGACACCCGCAGGCCGCGCGCGTGCAGCGCGGCCATGAGCCCGGTCGCCACCGTGGTCTTGCCCGCCCCGGACGACGGCGCGGCGATCACCAGCCGGGGCACGGCGGCGTCGGTACGGCGGGCCGCCCCGGCGGCCGTGGGCCCCGGCGGCGCTACCACTCGATGCCCTTCTGGCCCTTCTGCCCACGGTCCATGGGGTGGCGGACCTTGCCCATCTCGGTCACCAGGTCGGCCGCCTCGACCAGCCGCTCCGGCGCGTTCCGCCCGGTGATCACCACGTGCTGGTACCCGGGCCGGCCCCGCAGCGTCTCCAGCACGTCGTCGAGGTCCACCCAGCCCCAGGCGAGCGGGTAGGTGAACTCGTCGAGCACGTAGAACCGGTACGTCTCGGCGGCCAGATCCCGCCGCACCTGCTCCCAGCCCTCCCGGGCCTGGGCCGCGTGGTCGTGCCCGGTCCCGGAGCGCCGCAGCCAGGACCAGCCCTCGCCCATCTTGTGCCAGGTGACCGTGCCGCCCTCGCCGCTCGCGCCGAGCAGCCGCAGCGCGCGCTCCTCGCCGGTGCGCCACTTCGCCGACTTGACGAACTGGAACACCCCGATCGGCCAGCCTTGGTTCCACGCGCGCAGCGCCATGCCGAACGCGGCCGTGGACTTCCCCTTGCCGGGGCCGGTGTGCACGATCACCAGCGGCCGGTTCCGCCGCTGCCGGGTGGTGAGCCCGTCGTCCGGGATCACCGGTGGCCTTCCCTGTGGCATCTCACACCGCCTTCGCGTGGGCTCGCCGGGCGGGTACGGCGGCGCCCGGCTCGGACAGCGCGTCGAGGGGGAGCAGGGTGGCCCGCAGCCGGGCGGCGAGGCGGGCCGCCAGGCCGAGCCGTACCGGGCCGGTCTCGCAGTCGACGACCACGCACGCCGTGCCGGTCAGCAGGCGGGCGGCGCGGTCGGCGGCGTCGCCGTCGGTGGCGCGGCCGTCGGTGACGAGCACGAGCAGCGGCCGCCGGGCCGGGTCGCGCAGCCGCTCGGCCCGCAGCACCTCGGCCGCCTTGGCGAGGCCCGCGCCGAGCGGGCTGCGGCCGCCGGTGGCGAGCGCGCGCAGCCGGGCGGCCCCGGCCTCCACCGACGAGGTCGGCGGCAGCGGCACCTCGGCGGCGGTCCCGCGGAAGGTGACCAGGCCGACCTTGTCCCGCCGCTGGTAGGCGTCGAGCAGCAGGCTCAGCACCGCGGTCTTCACCGCGGTCATCCGGCGGCGCGCGCCCATCGAGCCGCTCGCGTCGACCACGAACAGCACGAGGTTGCCCTCCCGGCCCTCGCGCACCGTCTCGCGCAGGTCGCCGCGGCGCAGCAGCAGCCCGGGTCCGGTGCGGCCGCGCCGCCGCTGGTGCGGGGCGGCGGCGAGCAGCGTCGCGGGCACGTGCACGTCCCGGGCCGGGCCGCGCGGCACGCGGGCGCCGATGCCGCGGCCGTACCGGCCCCGGGCGCGCGACCGCCGCCCGGCCGCGCCCGCCCCGAACCCCGGCACGCGCAGCAGCGGCACCCGGTACGGCGCGGCCACCCCGGCCACCCGGCCGCCCGCGGCCGGGCCCGCCGCGCGTGCGGGCTCATCCTCGCCGTGGCCCGGCACCGCGCCGTCCCGCGGCCCGGCCGCCTCCGGGGCCGGGCCACCGCGCGGCGGGGCGCGGTCCGGCGGCGGGCCGGTGGGATCGGGCCGGTCGGGCGGGGACGCGCGGTGCGTGCCCGGCGGCCGGTCGCCCGCCCCGCCGCCGTCGCCGTCCGGCCCGCCGGACGGCCCGCCGCCCGAATCGTCCGGGGGTTCGTCGTCCGGCTCGGTCCGGCGGAGCAGCTCGTCGAGCAGGTCCTCGTCGAGGCCGGGCGCGTCGAACGGGTCGCGCCGCCGCCGGTGCGGCAGCGCCAGCCGGGCGGCCGTGCGCACGTCCGCGGCGGTGACCGTGTCCCGGCCGTGCCAGGCCGCGTGCGCGATCGCCGCGTTCGCGGTCACCAGGTCCGCGCGCAGCCCGTCCACTTCGAACGCCGCGCACACCGCCGCGATCTGCCGCAGCCGGGCGTCCGGCAGCCGCACGTGCGGGACGCGGTCCCGCGCCGCCGCGATCCGCCGGGCGAGGTGCGCCTCCTGCCCGGCCCACCGCGCCGCGAACCCCTCCGGGTCGGCCTCGAACGCGAGCCGCCGCCGCACCACCTCGGCCCGCTCGTCCGGGTCCCGGGAGGCCCGCACCTCGACGGTGAGCCCGAACCGGTCGAGCAGCTGCGGCCGCAGCTCGCCCTCCTCCGGGTTCATCGTGCCGACGAGCAGGAACCGGGCCGCGTGCCGGACCGACACCGAGTCCCGCTCGACGTGGCAGGTGCCGAGCGCGGCGGCGTCGAGCAGCAGGTCCACCAGGTGGTCGTGGAGCAGGTTCACCTCGTCGACGTAGAGCACGCCGCGGTGCGCCGCGGCGAGCAGGCCGGGCTCGAACGCCTTCACGCCCTCGGTGAGCGCCCGCTCCACGTCGAGCGAGCCGACCAGCCGGTCCTCGGAGGCGCCGACCGGCAGCTCGACGAGCGCGGCGGGCCGCCGCACCCGCGGCGCGCCGGGCTCGTGCGGCCCGTCCGGGCAGCCCGGATCCGGCGCGTCCGGGTCGCAGGCGAACCGGCACCCGGCGACCACGTCGACCGGCGGCAGCTGCGCGGCGAGCGCGCGCACGATCGTCGACTTGGCGGTGCCCTTCTCGCCGCGCACGAGCACCCCGCCGACCCGGGGCGAGACCGCGTTGAGCAGGAGCGCGAGCTTGAGGTCGTCGAGCCCGACGACGGCGCTGAACGGAAAGTTGATCATCGAACGCCTTTGCTCGGGGGACATGGGAGCCGGCGGCCGTCGCCGTCCGCGCCGGGGGCCCGGCGCGCCGCGCCGGCGGAGACCGGGGACCGGGCGGGCCGCGGCGCGGCCGGGAGCACACGGCGTCCGCGCGGTGGCCGCACGGGGCACGCGCCGGGGCGCGGCACGCGGTCTACCCGGCCGGGGCGACCGCCGCCCGCCGGGTGGCGCGCTCGGTGAGCAGGCCGAACAGCACGCCGAGCGCCGACCAGAACACCAGCTGCGTGCCGAGCGAGGCGAGCCGGAAGTCCCACAGCAACGTGGCCGGGAAGCCCTCGGGCACCTCGTCGACCGGCGGCAGCAGCAGCCACGCGGCGACCACCGGCACGAGGAAGGCGGTCACCGCGGCCGTCCAGCGCCGCCACGGATCGGGCCCGGCCCGGCGGGCCGTGCCCACCGCGACCGCGGTCGCGGCGAGCCCGACCAGCACCATCACCAGGTACAGCAGGGTGCGCTCGTCGATCGTGTCCGGATCGCCCACGGCGGGTGGGTTCGCCGGGTACTTCACGAACGGGACGAGGACGATCGCGAGGAACGCGGTCCCGGCCGCGACGATCGCGAGCAGGCCGTCGTTGCGCGGCCCGACGCGCCCCCGCAGCCCCGCGTACACCAGCGCGAAGATCCCGCCCACGGCGAGCCCGTAGAGCCCGGTGGCGAGGAACAGGCCGGCCTGCTGCACCGGCCGGCTCACCACGACCCCGGCACCGTGCGAGTGACCCGCCGCTCCGCCGTGGTCGTGACCGTGATCGTGACCGTGTGCCGTCGCGCCCTCCCCGGCCGCGGCGCCCGCCTCCTCCAGCACGATCGCGCGCTCCACGTGCGGCTCGCCGGCGAGGAAGGCGAACGCGCCCGCGAGGATCCCGGCCAGCAGGCCCACGAGCAGGCCCCTGGCCACCAGGGTGCGGATCGTCATGGGGTGCCCTCAGTGGCAGGGCACGCCGAGCAGGTGCCGGCCGTCGTGCATCAGCTCGTGCAGGAGCAGGCCCGCCCGGGAGACCGCTCCGTTGTCCATCAGCACCAGGTAGGCGAGGAGCAGCAGAACGGGGACGGCGAGCAGCCAGGGCCGCAGCCGTGCCAGGGGATAGGACGAGGGAATGGACGACGGAGCGGACAGATCGTTCACAAGTGCCTCCTTCTGGGATAACGCGCCCATACGGTGAGGTCCCACGACGGTTCAAGCGACCTGGCTCCCGGGATCGACGTCCCGGATACAGTGGCGCGTCCGCACCGGCCTCTCACCGGATTTCCCTTGAACCGCCGCGAACTCCCTCGAAACGTACCGTGGCCCGCAATCCCCGTCAACGTACGGCCCGGCCGTACCCGCGGGCGGGCACCCGCCGCCGGACCCGGTCATGGACCGGTCAGGGCCAGGTCAGACCGGCATGGGGGCGCGGCGACGCGGGCAGTGGTGCCCTCGGGCACGACACCGAGACGTGGCCGTGAGGGGAGGACCGGTGAGCGGTGCGAGGGACGACGAGGGCCGCCGGGAGCCGCGCGAGCGGTCCCGGCCCGCGGACCCGGAGCCGGGCCCCGGGCACGTGAGCGCCGACCTGGAGCGAGTGGCCTCGGACGAGGACGACCCCGACGCTGGGTCCGGCCGGACCGACGCCGACGACGGCGCCTACCTTGCCGGCGAGGGCACCGGCCGCCCCTACTAGCGGAGTTCATCCCTTGGCGAGGCGCGCCCGGCCGCGCGCCGCCGAAGCGGACGCGGCGGGACGGATGGCGAACACAAGCGGCAGGCCGAGCCCGGCATGGCCCGGTTTACGGAAACCGCCACGCGATCCGCGGCCCGCCGCCGGAATCCGAGTTGCGTACGTCACAGACCTGGAGGCAGCGTAAGCGAGATCAGACGCAGGACACCAGACTATCCGTTCGTCAACCCCTGGCCTGCTGGCACCGTCCGCGGAGTGGGCCGAGCTGCGGCGGACCTGCCCGGTTAGGCGGGTCCGGCTGCCCAGCGGCGACGAGGCGGTGACTAAAATAACGAAAAAATGGATAGTGAACAGTGTCGCTATTCGCTATCCCCATACGGAAACGCTCAGCTCGACCCGGAGCGCGGGAGGCGCCGACCCGCGGTGCCACCGGGGGCGGAGCTCGAAACTCGCTTCAGCCAGGGTCCAGCAGAGAGAAGACCCGATCCAGGGCAGAGGAAATACGAAAGCGTGGCGACACCGTCGCCACGCTCGCCGTCTCTAGATTTCGTGATCTGGTGCCGTGCGAAGGGCCCCAG
>Ga0207875_100067_pt1 | contig 82094 bp, 70 predicted proteins | sample CeladaPassage60A_FD_187476 | JGI IMG/M metagenome (GOLD analysis project Ga0207875, IMG submission 187476) | Cellulose-adapted microbial communities from the Joint BioEnergy Institute, USA - Passage3 60A (SPAdes) (version 2) | ecosystem: Engineered > Bioreactor > Continuous culture > Unclassified... | reverse complement strand
CTCTACGACCCGCCCGGGAGGTCGCGGCTCGGCGACGTCCGCTGGGGCGCGCTCGTCTCCTTCCTCTGCGGTCTCGCCGCATCCTGGTGCTTCGCTTACGGGATCCCGGAGCTGCTGCAGGGGCCGGGCGCGCGGATGCTCGGCAACATCGACCTGTCGTGGCTGGCGGGCTCGCTGGTCGCGGGCACGCTGTACGCCGTGCTCGGCCGGGTGTGGGACGGCCGGCACCGGACGCCGGCGCAGGCCGGCACGAGGCCGGCGAAGGCCCGGTAGCACACCCGCTGGGAGCCGGAGACGAGGCGTAGCAGACCGGTGCCACCCCGCACCCCGGGCCCGGAGCGGCGGCCGACGCTCCGGGCCTCCGCCATGACCGCCCGCCCTCCGCGGGGCCGGGGCGCGTTCCGCCGCGCCGTGCCGCTCCGCGCTCCGCGCCTTTCTCCTCTGCTCTCTCCTCTTCCTCTTCTCTCCCGCCCTGTCCGGCCCTGTCCGGCTCTTCGCTCCGTGCCTTCGTGGCCGTCCGCCGGACGAGGTGACGGCGTCCGCCGCGCCGTACCGGCCCGGAATACGCTTTCCCGCGAACTCGCCCCGCCCGCCACGCCGCACGGTGAACGGCGCACGCCGCTTTATCGGCGAAATGGGACAAGAATGATAATTTTTCCCCCAAATCGCCGTCGTTGAGATGTGATATCGCCTGGTTTGCCGCTTGCGTCAACTGTTCGATTAAAAAAGCTACGTCCGAATGTGGACATATCCAACTATTCACCACCGCTCCGGTGATCTCTAAGATTCTTCAGAGAACCCGGCTCCCGTGTGATAGAAGCGTCACGCGTCAACCAATGGAACTGAGCATGCGTCAGTAGTTTGCATGGTCCTGACCACAGGGTGGGGAATATGGCATGAGGGTGGGGTTGGAGGCGCGCGCCGCCACGCGTCCCAAGGGCGACCCGAAAAAGCCGTCGAGCATGTGGACGCGCGCCTATGTTCGGCTGCTGCTCACCGGTGACGTCGCCTGCGCGGTGATCGCGAGCGAGGCGGTGCTCGGCGTACGGCTGTGGCTGGGCGCCTTCATCCCGTGGACCGAGGTGGCGTTCGGCCTCGCCCTGGCCGCCGCCTGGCCCGGTGCGATGGCCATGGCCGGGGCCTACCGCAAGCGGGTGCACGGGGAGGGCTCGGACGAGTTCCGCGCGGTGTTCAACGGCGGAGTGGCCCTCACCGCCGCGGTGGCGATCGGCGCCTACGCCACCCAGACCATGCTCGCGCGCAGCTTCGTGCTCGGCACGATCCCGCTGGCGACCCTGCTCACGCTCATCTTCCGCCACCGCATGCGCCGCCGCCTGCACAAGCGGCGCATGGCCGGCGAGTACCTGCGCCGGGTGGTCGCGGTCGGGCACCGGGAGTCGATCCTCGACCTGGTGATGCAGTTCCGGCGGCAGCCGTACCACGGGATGAACGTGGTGGCGGCGTGCCTGCCCCCGGCGGCCTCCGGCTCCGGGGTCCGGGTGAACGGCACGGTGAACGGCGCCGGGGACGGCGCTGGGGACGGTCCCGACGCCGGGCTGGGCCTCGACATCGCCGGGGTGCCGGTGCTCGGCGACTTCACCAACGTCGCGGAGGTGGTGGAGAAGGTGGACGCGGACGCGGTCGCCGTGGCCGCCTGCCCGGAGCTCGACGGCGCCGCGCTGCGCCGCCTCGCCTGGAGCCTCGAACCGAAGGGCACCGAGCTGTTCGTCGCCCCCGCGCTGGTGGACGTCGCCGGGCCGCGCACGAGCATCCGCCCGGTCGCCGGCATGCCGCTGCTCTACGTCGAGCACCCGGAGTTCGACGGCCTGCGCGGCATGGTGAAGAGCCTCTTCGACAAGGTGGTCGCGCTGATCGCGCTGATCATCCTCGCGATCCCGATGCTGGTGATCGCGATCATCATCCGGGCGACGAGCGAGGGCCCGGCGCTGTTCAAGCAGACCCGGATCGGCCGCGGCGGGCGCGAGTTCCAGCTGCTGAAGTTCCGGACGATGGTGAACGGCGCCGAGCGGCTCAAGGTGCTGCTCGAGCACGCAAACGAGCACGACGGCGTGCTGTTCAAGATTCGGAACGATCCAAGGGTCACCAAGGTCGGCGCCTTCCTGCGCCGCTACTCCATCGACGAGCTGCCGCAGCTCATCAACGTGCTGCGCGGCGAGATGTCGCTGGTCGGCCCCAGGCCGCCGCTGCCCGAGGAGGTCGCCCGGTACGGCAGCGACGTACGGCGCCGCCTCGTGGTGAAGCCCGGCATGACCGGGCTGTGGCAGGTGTCCGGCCGGGCCGACCTCTCCTGGGAGGAGTCGGTCCGGCTCGACCTGCGGTACGTGGAGAACTGGTCGCTCATCCTCGACCTGCAGATCCTGTGGAAGACCTGGGGCGCGGTGAAGAGTGGGGAGGGGGCCTACTGAGGTGAAGGCGCTCGTCCTCGCCGGCGGCTCGGGCAAGCGGCTGCGGCCGATCACCCACACCTCCGCCAAGCAGCTCGTGCCCGTCGCGAACAAGCCGGTGCTCTTCTACGGCCTGGAGGCGATCGCCGCCACCGGGGTGCGCGACGTCGGGATCGTGGTGGGCGACACCCACGCCGAGATCGAGGCCGCGGTCGGCGACGGGTCGGCCTTCGGGCTGCGCGCCACCTACCTGCGCCAGCCCGCCCCGCTCGGGCTCGCCCACGCCGTGCTCATCGCCCGGGACTACCTCGGCGACGAGGACTTCATCATGTACCTCGGCGACAACTTCATCGTCGGCGGCATCGAGGACATCGTCGCCAAATTCGTCCGGGACCGGCCCGCGGCCCAGATCATGCTCACCAAGGTGAGCGACCCCCGGAACTTCGGCGTCGCCGAGCTCGACGCCGAGGGCCGGGTGATCGCGCTGGAGGAGAAGCCGCGCAACCCCAAGAGCGACCTCGCCCTCGTCGGCGTCTACCTGTTCACCCCGGCGATCCACGAGGTGGTGAAGGACCTCAAGCCGTCGTGGCGCGGCGAGCTGGAGATCACCGACGCGATCAGCAGGCTCATCGCGACCGGCCACCGGGTGGAGTCGACGATCATCTCCGGCTACTGGAAGGACACCGGCAACGTCGCCGACATGCTCGAGGTGAACCGGCTCGTGCTCGAGTCGCTCGAGCCCCGGGTGGCCGGCCGGGTCGACGACGCCAGCGAGCTGATCGGCCGGGTGGTGGTGGAGGCGGGCGCGGTGGTCGAGCGGTCCCGCATCGTCGGCCCCGTGATCGTCGGCTCCGGCGCGCGGATCGCCGGCAGCTACGTCGGCCCGTTCACCTCGATCGCCGCGGGCTGCGCGGTGGTCGACAGCGAGATCGAGTACTCGATCATGCTCCCCCGCGCGGCGATCACCGGCGTCGCCCGCATCGAGTCGTCCCTCATCGGCCACGACGTGGAGGTCACCCGCGCGCCCGGCACGCCCCGCGCCCACCGCCTCGTGCTCGGCGACCACAGCAAGGTCCAGATCAGCTCGTGACGTCCGGGCCGCAGCGGCCCGTCCCCCCGACCGGTTGGAGAGTCCCCGTGACGCAGCGCCCAGCGTTCCCCTGCCCGGCGTTCCCCCGCACGGCGTTACCCCGCACAGCGCCACCCCGCCCAGCGTCACCCCGTACCGGGCCGGCGGATGCGCCGCCCTCGCCCACGCGCCCGGCCGCGCCGTACGCCGCCGCGGGGGCGCCGTGAAGGTCCTCGTCACCGGCGGCGCCGGGTTCATCGGCTCGCACTACGCGCGCGCCCGGGTCGCGGCGGGCGACACGGTGACCGTGCTCGACAAGCTCACCTACGCCGGCAACCTCGCCAACCTGGAGCCGGTGGCGGGCCGGCACGAGTTCGTGCACGGCGACATCTGCGACGCCGAGCTGCTCGCCGCGGTCGTGCCCGGCCACGACCTCGTCGTCAACTTCGCCGCCGAGACCCACGTCGACCGGTCGATCGCGGGCGCCGAGGCGTTCGTGCGCACCAACGTGCTCGGCACCCAGACGCTGCTGCAGGCGTGCCTGGAGGCGGGCGTGCCCCGGGTGGTGCACGTCTCCACCGACGAGGTGTACGGCGAGATCGAGACCGGCTCGTGGACCGAGGACGCGCCCCTGCGGCCCCGCTCGCCGTATGCGGCGGCGAAGGCCGGGGGCGACCTCATCGCCCGCGCCTACGCGATCACCCACGGGCTGCCGGTGTCGATCACCCGGTGCGGCAACAACTACGGGCCGTACCAGCACCCGGAGAAGCTCATCCCGCGGTTCGTCACCAACCTGCTGCGCGGCCGCAAGGCCCCGCTGTACGGCGACGGCCGCAACGTGCGGGACTGGATCCACGTCAGCGACCACTGCCGGGCGATCGACATCGTCGCCGAGCACGGCGCACCCGGGGAGGTCTACCACGTCGCGGGCACCGCCGAGCTCACCAACGCCGAGCTCACCGGCCGCATCCTCGACCACCTCGGGCTCGGCTGGGACATGGTCGAGCACGTGCCCGACCGCAAGGCGCACGACCGGCGCTACTCGCTCGACGACGGCCGGCTGCGCGCGCTCGGCTACCGGCCACAGGTGCCGTTCGAGCGCGGCCTCGCCGAGACCATCGACTGGTACGTCGCGAACCGCGCCTGGTGGGAGGCGATCGCGCCGTGAGATGGCTGGTCACCGGGGCACGCGGCCTGCTCGGCACGGACGTGGCCGCGCACCTGTGCGGCCGGGACGGCGAGCACGTGGCCGCGCTCGGCCGCGACGAGCTCGACGTGCGGGACCCGGCCGCGGTCGCCGCCGCGCTCGACGCCCACCGGCCGGACGTGGTGGTCAACTGCGCCGCCTGGACCGCGGTCGACGCCGCCGAGGAGCACGAGGCCGAGGCGCTCGCGGTGAACGGCCACGCGGTGCGCCTGCTCGCCGAGGCGTGCGCCGCCCGGTCCGTCCGGCTCGTGCACGTCTCCACCGACTACGTGTTCGACGGCACGGCGAGCGAGCCGTACCCGGAGGACGCGCCGCCGAACCCGCTCGGCGCGTACGGCCGCAGCAAGCTCGCCGGGGAGCGGGCCGCGCTCGCGCACGGCCACGTCGTGGTGCGCACCGCCTGGCTGTACGGCACGCACGGCGAGAACTTCGTGCGCACCATGCTGCGCCGCGCCGCGGCCGGGGAGCGCGTCGCGGTCGTCACCGACCAGGTGGGCCAGCCGACCTGGTCGGCCGACCTCGCCGCGCGGCTCGTCGCGCTCGCCCGGACCGGCGCCCCGCCCGGCGTCTACCACGGCACGAACGCCGGCCAGACCACCTGGTTCGGCCTCGCCCGCGAGGTCTACGCCGCCGCCGGGGCCGACCCCGCGCTGGTCACCCCGACCACCTCCGCGGTGCTCGGCCGCCCGGCCCCGCGGCCCGCCTACAGCGTGCTCGGCCACGCCGGCTGGGCGCGCGCCCACCTGCCGCCGATGCGGCACTGGCGGCAGGCGCTGCGCGCGGCCTGGCCGTACCTCGCCGACGCCGCCGCGGCCGCGCCGAGCCCGGGAGGCGCCCGGTGAGCTCGGCGGCCCGCCCCGTCCCGCCAGGACGCTTAGCGCTCCTCCCGCAGGGACGCGTAGAACTCGCGGCAGACCTCGTAGTCGGGGAGCAGCCCGGCGGCCCGCGCCTCGGCGAGCGTGGGCGCGGCCGCGTCCTTCGCCGACAGCACCGGCTCGCCGTCCAGCGGCCAGTCGATGCCGAGCTCCGGGTCGAGCGGGTGCACGCCGTGCTCCCGCCCGGGCGCGTACGGCTGCGAGCACAGGTAGACCACGGTCGCGGACTCGCTCAGCGCGAGGAAGGCGTGGCCGAGCCCCTCGGCCACGTAGAGGGCGCGCCGGCCGGTGTCGTCGAGCCGCACCGCCTCCCAGCGGCCGAAGGTGGGCGACCCGACCCGCAGGTCCACCACCACGTCGAGGATCGCCCCGGCCACGCAGGTGACGTACTTCGCCTGCCCCGGCGGCACGTCGGCGAAGTGCACGCCGCGCAGCACGCCGCGGCGCGACACCGAGCAGTTGACCTGGGCGAGGTCGAACCGGTGCCCCACCGCCTCGCGCACCTCGCCCGCCCGGAAGGCCTCGGTGAACGACCCCCGGGCGTCGGTGTGCACGCGCGGCGTGTAGCACCACAGTCCGTCGATGCCGAGGCGCTCCATGCGCCGAAGCATCCCACAGGATCCGCGGCCGGTCGCCTCGCCCGCCCGATCTGTCCGCTCATGGACGCCGGGCCCGGCGCGGCCCGGCCGCCCCAGCCCGATCAGCCACGGCCGCGCCGCATGCGGCCCGACCAGCCGCGCAAGGCGGCGGCAGGGAGTGCCCGATGACCACCACGTGCCGGCTGTGCGGCTCGCAGGACCTGGTGAGCGTCGTCGACCTCGGCGCCACCCCGCCCTGCGAGCGGTTCCTCACCGCCGAGCAGCTCGACGAGCCCGAGCCGACCTACCCGCTCCACCTGCGGTTCTGCGTCGACTGCCACCTGGCGCAGCTGCCGCCGCTGATCACCCCGGAGGAGACGTTCACCGAGTACGCGTACTTCTCCTCCTACTCCACCTCCTGGGTGGAGCACGCCCGCCGGTTCGTCGCCGCCGCGGTCGAGCGCCTGCGCCTCGGCCCGGACGCGTTCGTCGTCGAGGTGGCGAGCAACGACGGCTACCTGCTGCGGCACGTGGTCGAGCGGGGCATCCGCTGCCTCGGCATCGAGCCCGCGGCGAACGTCGGCGCAGTGGCCCGGGAGCGCGGGGTGCCCACGCTCACCGCGTTCCTCACCCCGGAGACCGGGGCGCGGGTGCGCGCCGAGCACGGCCCGGCCGACCTCGTCGTGGCGAACAACGTCTACGCCCACGTCCCGGACGTGATCGGGTTCACCGAGGGGCTGCGCGCGCTCGTCGCCGACGACGGCTGGGTGGCGATCGAGGTCCAGCACCTGCTCACGCTCATGGCGGGCGCCCAGTTCGACACGATCTACCACGAGCACTTCCAGTACTACACGGTCGACTCGGCCCGGCGGGCGCTGGCGAGCGGCGGGCTGACCCTCGTCGACGTGGAGCGGCTGCCCACGCACGGCGGCTCGATCCGGCTGTGGGCCCGGCCCGCCGAGGCGGCCGCCGCGGACGGGCCCGCGCCGAGCGCCCGGATGGCCGCGGTGCTCGACGAGGAGAAGGCGGCCGGGCTGCACGAGCCGGCCGGGTACGCGGGCTTCGCCGCCCGGGTCGCCCGGATCCGGCGCGACCTGCTGCGCTTCCTCATCGAGGCCGCCGAGCAGGGCCGTACCGTCGTCGGGTACGGCGCGCCCGGCAAGGGCAACACGCTGCTCAACTACTGCGGGGTGCGCCCTGACCTGCTGCCGTACACGGTCGACCGCAACCCCTACAAGCACGGCAGGTACACCCCGGGCACGCGCATCCCGATCCTGCCGCCGGAGCGGATCGCCGCGGACCGGCCCGACTACGTGCTCGTCCTGCCGTGGAACCTGCGCGACGAGCTCGTCGCTGAGCTGTCCTACGTGCGCGAGTGGGGCGGCCGCCTGGTGTTCCCCATTCCCGAACTGGAGGTGGTGTCGTGAAGGTCGTCCTGTTCTGCGGCGGCTACGGCATGCGGATGCGCACCGGAACCCCCGGCGACGTGCCGAAACCCATGCAGCTCGTGGGCCCCCGGCCGCTGATCTGGCATGTGATGCGGTACTACGCCCACTTCGGCCACAAGCAGTTCATCCTCTGCCTCGGGTACGGCGCGCACCACATCAAGGAGTTCTTCCTCAACTACCAGGAGACGACCTCGAACGACTTCGTGCTGCGCGGCGGCAAGGTCGAGCTGCTGTCCACCGACATCTCCGACTGGGAGATCTCGTTCGTGCAGACCGGCATCGACTCGCCGATCGGGGAGCGGCTGCGCCGGGTGCGGCACCTGCTCGAGGGCGAGGAGATGTTCCTCGCCAACTACGCCGACATTCTCACCGACGCGCCGCTGCCGGACATCATCGCGCGGCTGGAGTCCGCGGACGCGGGCGCCGCGATGATGGTGGTGCCGCCGCCCGGCACCTTCCACTGCGTGGACGTGGGCGAGGACGGCCGGGTCGGGGCGATCCTGCCGGTGGCGGAGATGCCGCTGTGGGTGAACGGCGGCTACTTCGTGTTACGCCAGGAGATCTTCGACCACATCCCGGAGAACGGCGACCTCGTCGCCGACGGCTGCGTGCAGCTCGCCAAGCGGGGGCGGCTCATCGCCTACCCGTACCGCGGGTACTGGCGGCCCACCGACACGGTCAAGGAGCGCATCGCGCTCGACGAGGCGTACTCGCGCGGGGAGCGCCCCTGGGCGCTGTGGGAGCGCGAGCGGGAGCGGGTGGGCGCATGATCGGGCTGGTGCCCCGCCGGCCGGGGGAGGCCGCCGGCGCGGGGCGGCGGGCCGGGCTGCGCGCGATCGCCGCGGTGGGCGCGCACTGCGACGACATCGCGATCGGGGCGGGCGGCACCCTGCTCACGATCTGCGCGAGCCACCCGGGCATCCGGGTCGACGCGCTCGTGCTCTCCGGCGGCGGCACGGTGCGGGAGGCCGAGGAGGCGGCGGCGCTCGCCGCGTTCTGCCCCGGCGCGGACCTGCGCCTGTCGGTGCTCAAGCTGCCCGACGGGCGGCTGCCCGCGCACTGGGACGAGGCGAAGTCCGCGGTGGAGGAGCTGCGCGCCCGCACCGACCCCGACCTGCTGCTCGCCCCGCACCCCGGCGACGCGCACCAGGACCACCGGGGCCTGGCACGGATCGTGCCCACCGCGTTCCGCGACCACCTCGTGCTCGGCTACGAGATCGTCAAATGGGACGGCGACCTCGGCCGCCCGTCCGTCTACCAGCCGCTCGAGCCCGAGGTGGCCGAGGCCAAGGCCGACCTGCTGCTTACGCACTACCCGTCGCAGCACGGCCGCTCCTGGTACGACCGGGAGACGTTCCTCGGCCTCGCCCGCATCCGCGGCGTCGAGTGCAACGCCCGCTACGCCGAGGCCTTCCACGTCGCCAAGCTCACCCTCGACCTCACCGCTGGAGGCTGCTAGATGCGTGTGCTGCTCACCGGGCACCAGGGCTACCTGGGCACGGTCATGGGCCCGGTGCTCGCCGCCGCCGGGCACGAGGTGGTCGGCCTCGACTCGGGGCTGTTCGCCGACCGGGTGCTCGGCCCGATGCCGCGGGATCCCGCCGGGTACGCGGTCGACCTGCGCGACGTCGGCCGGGAGCTGCTGGAGGGGTTCGACGCGGTGATCCACCTCGCCGCGCTCTCCAACGACCCGCTCGGCGCGCTCGACCCGGCGCTCACCTACGCGATCAACCATCTCGCCGCGGTACGGCTCGCCCGGCTCGCCCGCGACGCCGGGGTGCGGCGGTTCCTGTACGCCTCCACCTGCTCGGTGTACGGCGCGGCCGGCGGGGACGAGCTCGTCGACGAGAACGCGCCGCTGCGCCCGGTCACGCCGTACGCCGAGTCGAAGGTCCGGGTCGAGGAGGACGTGGCCGCGCTCGCCGACGCCGACTTCACCCCGGTGTTCCTGCGCAACGCCACCGCGTTCGGGTTCTCCCCGCGGCTGCGCTGCGACATCGTGCTCAACAACCTCGTCGCCCACGCGGTGCTCGACGGCGAGGTGCGGGTGCTGTCGGACGGCACGCCGTGGCGGCCGCTGGTGCACGTGCTCGACATCGCCGAGGCGTTCCTGCACGCGCTCGAGGCGCCGCGGGAGGCCGTGCACGCCAAGGCGTTCAACGTCGGCACCGAGCAGAACAACCGCACGGTCGCGGAGATCGCCGCCGAGGTGGTGGAGGCGGTGCCCGGCTCCCGGCTCGTCATCACCGGCGAGACCGGGCCCGACCCGCGCTCGTACCGGGTGGACTTCTCCCGGATCCGGCGTGCGCTGCCCGGCTTCGCGCCGCGGTGGACGGTGAAGGCCGGGGCGGTGGAGCTGTACGACGCGTTCACCGAGTACGGGCTCACCCGGCACGCCTTCGAGCGCGACTTCACCCGGCTCGCCCGGCTCGCCGACCGGCGGGCCGCGGGCGAGATCGACGCCACGCTGCGCCCGGTGGTGCGGCCATGACCGCCACGGCCGTACCGGAGCGGGGCGAGCTGCACGCCCTGGTGGCGCGGCTGTACCCGATCTGCCGGAGCATCACCGGCGACGGCGTGCGCCGCACCCTCCGGATCATCTCCGAGCTGGCGCCGCTCGAGATCCACGAGGTGCCGACCGGGACGAAGGTGCTCGACTGGACGGTGCCCAAGGAGTGGAACATCCGCGACGCCTACATCAAGGACGCCACGGGCCGCCGGGTGGTCGACTTCGCCGCGTGCAACCTGCACGTGGTCGGCTACAGCGTGCCGGTGCGCCGCCGGATGACCCTCGCCGAGCTGCGGCCGCACCTGCACACCCTGCCCGACCGGCCCGACCTCGTGCCGTACCGGACCAGCTACTACCACGAGACCTGGGGGTTCTGCCTCAGCGCGAACACCCTCGCGGCGATGCCCGAGGGCGAGTACGAGGTGTGCATCGACGCCACCCTCGCCGACGGGCACCTCACCTACGGCGAGCACGTCGTGCCCGGCGAGACCGACGACGAGGTGCTGATCTCCTGCCACGTCTGCCACCCGTCGCTCGCCAACGACAACCTCGCGGCGATCGCGGTCGCCGCCCACCTCGCCCGGCGGCTCGGCGCCGGCCCCCGGCCCCGGTACACCTACCGCTTCCTGTTCGCCCCCGGCACGATCGGCGCGATCACCTGGCTCGCCCGCAACCGGGACCGCATCGAGCGGGTACGGCACGGCCTCGTGCTCGCCTGCGCCGGGGACCGCGGCCCGCTCACCTACAAGCGCAGCCGCCGCGGCGACGCCCCGATCGACAAGGCCGCCGCGTACGTGCTGCGCAGCTCGGGGCGGCCGCACACGATCGAGGACTTCACCCCGTACGGCTACGACGAGCGGCAGTACTGCTCGCCCGGGTTCGACCTCGGCGTGGGCTCGCTCACCCGCACGCCGTACGGCCGCTACCCGCAGTACCACACCTCGGGCGACGACCTCGACTTCGTCACCGAGGAGGCGATGCGGGACACGCTCGAGACGGCCTGGGAGATCCTCCGGGTGCTCGACCGCGACCGGCGGTACCGCAACCTCAGCCCGTACGGCGAGCCGCAGCTCGGCCGCCGCGGCCTGTACGACTCGCTCGGCGGGCGCAGCGACACCAAGCAGGGCCAGCTGGCGCTGCTGTGGGTGCTCAACCTGTCTGACGGTGACCACGGGCTGCTCGACATCGCCGAGCGGTCCGGACTCCCCTTCGACGTCGTGGCGGACGCGGCGCGCGCGCTGTGCGACGCCACCCTGCTGGAACCGGTGAGGGAATGCTGAACGCGACACCCCGGCGCGCCCGGACCGGCCCGCCCGCCGCGTTACGGGTGGGCGACGTGGTCGAGGTCCGGAGCGCGGCCGAGATCCTCGCCACCCTCGACGAGCGCGGCGAGCTCGACGGCCTGCCGTTCATGCCGGAGATGCTGCGGTTCTGCGGCCGGCGGCTCGTCGTGCACAAGGTGGCGCACAAGCTCTGCGACACGATCGAGCGCAGCGGCCTGCGGCGCATGGACGGGGCCGTGCACCTCGCCGGGGCGCGGTGCGACGGCGCCGCGCACGGCGGCTGCCAGACCGCCTGCTCGCTCTACTGGAAGGAGGAGTGGCTCCGCCGCGTGGACCCCGGCGACGCCGCGCCGGACGGCGTCTCGCCGGAGGAGGCCGCGCGGGAGGAGGAGGCCCGGCGGCGGCTCGCGGAGCTGCTGGCCGCGAACACCCGGCGGCCGCCCGGCCCGGACGGCGAGGTGCGGTACCGCTGCCAGGCGACCGAGCTGCTGCGCGCCGCGCCGGAGCGGCTGCCGTTCCGCGACCTGCGCCAGTACGTGTGGGACGTGCGCACCGGCAACGCGGGCCTGCTCGCCACGCTGCGCGGCATCCTCATCGGCCTGTTCAACCGCTTCCAGCACCTCAGCACCCGGGTGCTGCCGCCGTGGCTGCGCATCAAGGGCGGGCTGCGCTGGGGCTTCGTCAAGGGCACCGCGACCGGCCCGACCCCGACCGCGCACCTCGACCTGCGGCCGGGCGAGCTGGTGCGGGTCAAGAGGAAGGAGGAGATCCTCCCCACGCTCAACAAGGACCTGCTCAACCGCGGCCTGGGGTTCGAGGAGGAGATGGCCCGCTACTGCGGCCGCGTCGCCCGGGTCGCCGCCCGGGTCGAGCGGTGCATCGACGAGCGCACCGGCCGCATGCTGCGGATGAAGAACCCGTGCATCGTGCTCGAGGGCGTGGTCTGCGCGGGCGTCTACAACCTCAACTGCCCCCGCGAGTTCGTGCCGTTCTGGCGGGAGATCTGGCTGGAGCGGGTGTCCGAGAACGGCGGTGCGGCCACCTCGCGGAACGGCCCAGTGAACGGCCCAGCGAACGGCACTGCGAACGACACTGCGAACGGCACGGCGGGCGGCCCGCGGACCACCGGGGAACGGGCGGACGGCGAGGACCGGCGCGGCGATGACTGAGCCGGTGGACACCGCCGCACCGGCGGGCGGCGCCGCGGGCGAGGGCGGCGCGGGCGCCGCGGTGCGGACGATCGGGCGCAAGGCCGGGCGCGGGCTGCGCTGGAGCCTGCTCGGCAACGTGGTGATGAAGGCGGGCTCGTTCGTGATGAGCCTCGTGCTCGCCCGGCTGCTCGCGCCCGAGGACTTCGGCGTCTACGCGGTCGCGCTCGCCGCCACCCAGTTCGTCATGATGATCAAGGACATCGGGATCATCGCGGCGACCGTGCAGTGGCGGGGGCGGCTCGCCGAGATGGCGCCGACCGCGACCACGCTCGCCCTGATCTCGGCGACCACGCTGTACGCGGTCTTCTGGGTCGGCGCCCCGGCGTTCGCCGCGCTCGCCGGGAACCCGGACGCGGCCCCGGTGGTGCGCATCCTCACCGCGGTGATCCTCGTCGAGGGCGTCACCGCGGTGCGCAGCGCCGCGCTCATGCGCCGCTTCCAGCACGACCGGCTCTCCGGCGCAATCCTCGCCGGATTCGTCGTGAACGCCGCGGTGGCGATCACCCTCGCCGCGAACGGGGCCGGGCCGTACAGCTTCGCCTGGGGGCAGCTCTCGGGCGCGGTGGTGACCGGCGCGGTGGTGCTCGCCGCGGCGCGGGTGCCGTTCCGGCTCGGCTTCGACCGGGCGATCGCCGGGCGGCTGCTGCGGTTCGGCATCCCGTCCGCGGCCGGGACCGGCCTGGAGGGGGTGCTGCTCAACGTCGGCTACGTGATCGTCGGCGCGGTGCTCGGCGAGGAGCCGCTCGGCTACTACCTGCTCGCGTTCAACATCTCGAGCTGGGTGCCGGGGCTGATCGGCACCGCGATCCGGTACGTGTCGATCCCCGGGTTCTCCCGGCTCGCCGAGCGCGACACCGCCACCCTGCAGGAGGGGGTGGCCCGCTCGGTGCCGCTGCTCGTGGCCGCGGTGCTGCCGGTGGCGGTGCTCATGGCGACGCTCGCCCACCCGATCGTGGTGTTCCTCTACGGGGAGAAGTGGGAGATGTCGGCCGGGGTGCTGCGGTTCCTCGCGGTGCTCATGCTCGCCCGCATGCTCACCTCGTTCGCGTTCGACATCCTCACCTCGCAGGGGGCGACCAAGGCGACGGTGTGGATGAACCTCGGGTACGGCGTCGCGCTCGTGCCCGCGATCCTCGCCGGGGCCCACCTCGACGGCATCCGCGGCGCGGCGATCGGCAACGCGGCCGCGGCCGTGCTCGTCGCGCTGCCGCTCGCCGCCCTCGCGCTGCGCCGTACCGGGGTACGGCTCGGCCCGGTGCTGCCCGGCCTAGCCCGGCCGCTGCTCGGCGGGCCGGCCTGCGGCGCGGCCGCGCTCGCCGCGGCGTCCCTGGTGCGGGCGCTGGGCGGGAACGCGTTCGCCGAGCTGTGCCTCGCGGGCGGCCTCGGGCTGCTCGCGTACCTGACCGTCGCGGTGCCGCGCGCGGCGCTGGCGCGGGCCGCCGGCGCGCTGCCGGCCCGGTTCCGTGATCGTTCCGTCTCCGCTCGGTGAGGAGCCCATGACCGCAGAGCCAGGCCCCGACACGCTCGTGTCCATCGGCCTCCCGGTGCGCAACGCCGCCGACCGGGTGGCGGGCGTGATCCGCTCGGTGCTCGCCCAGGACCACGGCCGGATCGAGCTGGTGATCAGCGACAACGCGTCGACCGACCGCACCGAGGAGGTGTGCCGCGACCTCGCGGCCACCGACGACCGGATCGTCTACCACCGCCAGCCGTACGACATCGGGCTGCTGAACAACTTCATCGCGACGATCCGGCTCGCCCGCGGCGAGTACTTCCGGTGGATCGGCGACGACGACCGGCTCGAGCCGTGCTACGTCTCCCGGCTGCTGCGCGAGTTCGCCGCCGACCCCCGGCTCATCCTCGTCACCAGCCGGATCGCCTACACCGGGCCGGACGGCAAGGTCGCCAGCGGCGACTACACCGGTACCGCGCTCCGCTCGGACGACCCGGTCGAGCGGCTCGGCGAGATGCTCCGGCTGCTCAACGAGAGCCACCTGCTCATCGACCCGCTCTACGGCATGGTGCGGCGCGCCCCGGTCGCCGCGATCCCGCGCCGGAACATGCTGCGCGAGGACGAGGTGTTCGCCTGCAAGCTCGCGCTCGCCGGGCCGTGGGGCCACGTGCCCGAGGTGCTCGCCCACCGGCACTGGAAGCTCGAGCGCATCGGCGTGGTCGCCCGCCGCCTCGGCGTGCCGGCCTGGCGGTCCCACTTCTCCAACACGCTGCAGTTCCGCGAGCTGCTCGGCTGGATCCGCACGGCCGACCTCACCCCCGAGCAGCGGCGGCGGGCGCGCGCCGCGATCTGCCGCATGTACGCCCGGCGGCAGCGCCGCCAGCTCGCCCACCGTACCCGCAAGGTGCTGCGGCTCGCCGGGGTGCTGCGGTGACCGGCGGGCTAGGCGGGGCGGGCCGCCCGGCGCCGGGCGAGCCGGGCGCGGGCCACGGCGCGCAGCGCGGCCCAGCCGCGGTGCCGCTGGAACGGCAGCTCGAAGACCGCGGCGAACGCCCACGCGGCCGCGAGCGCGACCGGCACGGCGACCGCGAGCGTGACGAGGAACGCCGGCACGCCGGGCGGGACCCGCGGGGCCACGAGCAGCTGGGCGACGATCACCACGAGCGGGGCGTGGGTGAGGTAAAGGCTGTAGGAGAACGACCCGAGGCGGCGCAGCGGGCGCAGGTCGAGCAGCCGCACCAGCGCGGCCGGGCGGCCGGTGGCGAGCGCGGCGAGCAGCAGCGCCACGGCCGGGCCGAGCGCGAGGTCCACCCAGAAGAAGTTCGCCACCGTCCACACCGAGCCGTTGACCGCGATCAGCACCGGCACCGGCACCGCGGCGGCGAGCGCGAGCCACGGCAGGGCGGCGAGCCACCGGCCGCGACCGGCCGCCGGGGCGCCGGGCCGGGGCACGGCGAGCACGCCCGCGGCCACGATCCCGGCGGCGAACAGGGCCGCGAACTGCGGGGTGAGCCGGATGAGCAGCGCCACGGCGGGCACGTGCGGGGCGAGCGCGCCGATCGCGGCCACGATCGCGGTGACCGCGCCGAGCAGCACGGCCGCGCCGTACCGGCGCAGCACCGCGAGCATGATCGGGAAGACGAGGTAGAGCTGGGCCTCCACGGCGATCGACCAGAACGCCCCGTTCGGGCTCGGCGCGCCGAACAGGTCCTGCACGAGCAGGCCGTACACCACCACCGACTTGGCGGTCGGCGGGCCCTCGCCCGGCTGCGGCACCACGGTCCAGGCGATCACCAGGCTCAGCGCGAGCGCCGCCCAGTACGGCGGCAGGATGCGCCACGCCCGCCGCCGGAGAAACCGGCGCACCCCGCCCAGCCGCCATTCCGCGCGGGCGGGCGAGACCGCGAGCGAAAAACCGGACAGCACGATGAAAACGACGACCGCGAAGTGCCCGTAGAGCAGCCAGCCGACCCACCCCGGACCGGTGTCCGCGGGGTAGCCGGGAAAGGACAGCAGCCAGCAGTGGTGGAGCACCACGAAAAGCGCGGCGAGGCCGCGAATACCGTCGAGCCCCGCGAGCCGGGTGCGTTCCGGTGGCCGTCCGGCGACGGCCGCCCCGGCCGTCCGTGCGGCAGGCCTCATCCGCTCCCCTCAGCACAATTGACGTTCCGCGCCGTGGCGCCGGAATATCGGCACTTCACCTTTTGCTCGGCGGGACGTCCGGAATCGCGGCGCCGCGCGCCGGCGAGAAGCGGCTCCCGGCCGCGCGTTCCGCGCATATCGCCCGCCCTCCGATCCATTGTCGGGAGCGCCGTGCGGGACATCCCCGGCGACAGCTCCAATGAGTGAGGATAGGCCCGCGATGCGGTGGCGGGCATATACTTGTTTTCTCTGGTGCCGGGCGCCTCGAAACCTCGCAGCGGGCAGGAAGGCATGGATTTCTGGACAAGCTTGCTCTTTCTGGTGAGAAAGAGATCCGTCGGTCCTCCGCTGATCGCCCTCGCGCTCGCCGTCGCCGGACTCGCCTATTTCCTGGCGCCCACCGCTTACGTTTCGACGGCGTCGCTGGTGCTCACCGCGCCGCCGAGCGGCGGCACCCTGTCGCGGGATCCCGACCGGCCCGGGGGCCTCACCAACCCGCTGCTGCAGTTCAACGACACGCTGCGGACCACGGCGAGCATCCTCATCCTCGTGATGAACGCCCCGGAGGTGCAGGCCGAGCTCGGCGTCGAGGAGGACGGCCCGACCGAGCTGATCGTCGACGACGGCCGCAGCAAGCCGGAGCTGCTCGCCATCAGCGCCACCGGCCCGTTCATCCACATCGAGACCCGGAGCACCTCGGCGGCCGTCGCCCGCCAGGTCACGCTCCGGGCGCGCAGCCGCATCCAGGCCGAGCTGCTGCGGCGGCAGCAGGAGCTGCGGGCGCCGCGGTCGACCTTCATCGGCACGGCCGACGTGGTCCCGCCGTCCCCGCCGGAGGCGTCGATCACGCCGAAGCTCACCGCCGCCGGGACCGGGCTCGGCGCGACCCTGTTCGCGGGCTTCGGCATCGCCTACGCCGTCGCCCGGCTCCGCGCCGGCCGGGCGGCGCGGGCCCGCGAGCAGGAGCGCCCCGCCGCCGAGCCGCAGGCCGCGGCCCCGCCCGCCGTACCGGAGGCGGCGCCCGCCGCGGATGCCGAGCAGGACGCGGACCGGGCCGGGCGCCGTGCCGACCGGGCCGAGCCTCCCCCGGAGGAGAAGGACGAGCCGGTGCCCGCGCAGGCCGCGCCCGCCGACACGCCCACCGGCGACGGCGGCGGCCGGGACGCGGACTCCGGCACCGCACCCACGGGCGGCGGCACCGCTGCGGGAGGCGACGAGGCGACCGCGTGGCTCCGCGCCCGCCGCGCGGAGCGGAACGGCACAGCGGACCGGCCGGCCGTGAACGGCGCGGCGACCGCCAAGCCGGAGGAGGCGTTGACGGCGGTCGCACCGGCCGACCGGGAGAGCGGCGAGGCCACACCGGACGCCAAGCGCTGATCCGCAGGGCGGCGCGGGCTCCCGGAGGGCGGCGCCGACGGCCGGTGCGGCGCCGCCGCCCGCGGAGCGATCGGCCGGGCGGCCGGTCAGTCCGCGGCGGCCGCGATCTCGGTGGCGCGCCGGATCGCGGCGCGCCGTACCTCGAGCGGGGTGTTCGACTTCGCGGAGATCATCATGGCGATCGCCTCGCGGGGCAGCCGTTCGGCGAACGCGATCGCCTCCTCGTGGGTGAGCGGGCTGCGCTTCCAGTTGTTGTGGCAGATCGAGGCGTCCCCGGGCGGGCGGTCGCCGGACGCGCCGAGCACCTCGTCGACGAACACGCCGTACAGGATGAACTCCGAGATGTGCAGCCGCGCGTTGAACGCGTCCATCCAGTTCATCCCGGTCACCTCGGTGATCCGCTGCTGCATCGCCCGCACGATCACGGGATCCCAGAAGTTGAGCGGGGTGACGTAGTCCGGCAGCGGCGGCGGGGGAGCGGGCGGCAGCCCGAGCAGCTCGCGGGCGACCCGGTGCCAGATGACGTGCCGCTGCATGTCGGCGGTGATCGCGTTCTCCGCGCGGTAGAGGCAGAGCCGGCCGTCGGCCACGAACCGCTTGGCGCTGGTGGGCCGGACGAGCACCGCGTCGGAGTCGATGATGAGCACCACGTCGGCGTCGAGCTGGGCGGCCGCGGCGATCTTCACGGTCTGCTGCATCACCCAGCCGCGCAGCGGCGGCCAGGGGCGGCGCACGTTCACGTACACGTCGGTGAACGGTGGGCGGAAATAGTACGGCGGCAGCATCTCCGAGCGCGACCAGACCCGGCAGCGCGGCCCTTCGTACTGCGTGAAAAGGTGCTTATCCCGCGATGGCACGAAGACGTGGTGAACGGTGTCCTCGGGGGTGAATTGCAGCACCGATCGGTGCAGGTCCGGAAACAACGCGGCGTCGCCCCGGAAGCACGGCGTGAGGACGGCGAGCTCGCTCATGGTCGGCAACTCCAGTTCCCCGGCGATGACCGGCGTGAATCGTCATTCGCCGCCGCCGCGGCGGTGCGGGCCGGTAACGACGGTGGCGGATTCGCCACGGCGAATGAGAGAGACTTTCGGAAAACGGCGGGAATGACCCCTGGCGGGCGAGGTATCGTCGTGGAGTGGTTGGCGGCGTGGGCATCGTATTGCACTATTTTGATCGGCGAGGTAATGCCCGGCAACGGTTTCGTCGCGCCGCTGACGGTCGTGCCCGCGCGCCGGTTCGCGCGGTGCCGCGATCGGCGCGTGGATCCCGGTGGCGGGCCGCCGCGGAACGAGCCGCGGAAGGAAACGCATGGACTTCTGGGGAACGGTTCTCGTCCTGTTTCGGCGGTGGTATATCTCCGTGCCCGCATTCGTGCTCGCCGTCGCGGCCGCATTCGGGGTCTACGCCACGATTCCCACCGTCTACGTGTCGAACGCGGTGCTCGTGCTCACCACCCCGACCGGCGGCGGCGTGGTACCGCCCGACCCGAGGATCCCGATGCCGCGGATCAACCCGATGCTCAACTTCGAGCACGGCCTCAGCGTGTCGGCCAGCATCCTCATCGCGGCGCTCGGCACCCCGGAGACAGCGCGCGAGCTCGGCGTCCGGGAGGGCGGCGACACCGAGTACCAGGTGACCAACGGCAGCAGCAACCTCGAGTCGCTCGCCACCGGGCCGCTCGTGTTCGTCGAGGCGAGCAGCACCGATCCGCGGAAGGCCACGGCGATGGTGCGCCGCGTCATCGCGCGGGCGCACGTGGAGCTCGCCGCCCGCCAGGCCGCGGTGGCCGCCCCGAAGGGGACGTACATCACCATGTACGAGGCGGTGCCGCCGACCGCGCCGCAGCCGCACCAGGGCCGCAGGCTGCGCGCCACCGCCGCCGCGCTCGCCCTCGGCCTGTTCGCCTCGCTCGCGGCGACCTTCGCCGTGGAGAGCCTCGCCACCCACCGCCGCGCCCGCCGCCGTCCCGTGGCACCGGCCCGCGAGCCCGGCGGCTCCGGTCCCTCCGGCGCCCGCCCGGCCGGCGACGCCGAGCCGGTGACGGCGGGTGCCCCGTCCCGTGCGGGAGGCGAGGCGTGACCGCGGCACCGGCGGCCGGCCGTACCGCGCCGCCCCTCGCCGCCTTCGCCCGCCTGCGCCGCGCCGACGGGGCGACCGTGGCCTGCCTGTTCGCCGTGGCCCTGCTGCTCGTGCCGGCCCGGATGGTGTTCCGGTACCTGCCGCTGTCGCTCACGCCCGCGAACGTGATCAGCCTCGTCGCGGGGCTCGGCTGGCTGCTCGCCCAGTTCACCACCACGCTCGGCATGGCGAAGGGCCGCAACCCGGTGCGCATCGCGCTGTTCTGCTACGTCGCCGCGATGCTCGCCACGTACGGCCACGCCACCGCCGGCTACCTGCCCGCCGACGAGCTCAACCTCGCCGACCACGCGCTCGTGCTCATCGTGGCGATGGTCGGCCTCGCCCTGCTCGTCTGCGACGGGGTGCGCGGCCGCGACCGGCTCGACTTCCTGCTGAAGACGGTCGTGGCCGCGGGCGCGGTCGTCGCGGTGATCGGCGCCTGCCAGTTCCTGTTCGACCTCGACCTCACCCGCCTGCTGCGGCTGCCGATCCTCGAGTTCACCTCCGAGGACGCGGCCGTGCTCGAGCGCGAGGAGCTGCGCCGGGTGGCCGCGACCACCGGCCACCCGATCGAGTTCGGCGTGGTGTGCGCGATGCTGCTGCCGATCGCCGCGCACTACGGCTTCCACGCCCGCGGGCGGGCCGCGGCCGCGGGCTGGTGGGGCTGCACGCTGCTGATCGCGATGGGGCTGATGTTCTCGGTCTCCCGGTCGGCGATGCTCGGGCTCGCCGGGGTGGCCGTGGTGCTCCTGCTCGGCTGGCCCGCGCGGCGGCGGCTGCGCGCGCTCGCCGCGGCCGGCGGGTTCCTCGTCGCGGTGTGGCTGCTCGTCCCCGGCCTGCTCGGCACCTTCTACGGCCTGTTCGCCAACCTCGGCGCCGACGACAGCATCCGGTACCGCACCCACGACTACGCGGTGGCCGCCGAGGAGATCGCCCGCCACCCGTGGCTCGGCCGCGGCGTCGCGACCTGGTACGCGCCCAAGCACCAGGTCTTCGACAACCAGTACATCCTGTCCGCCGTCGAGTCCGGCCTCATCGGCGTGGCCGTGATCGTCGCGATGTTCCTCACCGCCGGGTACGCGGCGCTGCGCTCCCGCCGCCTCGCGGCCGACCCCGCGGCCCGCGACCTCGGCCTCTCGCTCGCCGCCGCGCTCACCGTCCCGCTCATCGGCATGGCCACCTTCGACCTGTTCTCCTTCGCCGCGGCGACCGGCCTGTCCTTCCTGTTCATCGGCGCCGCCGGGGCCCTGCTGCGGTCCGTGCGGCCACCACGGCCGGTATCACCGGAGATGACCGGATAGGGTGCTGCTCAGGGTGAAGTCGAATGACGGAAGCGCGGATTCCGTGGCCCGGCCGGGGTGAGACGATGCTCTCGGCCGTCGCCGCCCTGGCATTCGGCCTGGTGATGGCGACGGGCGCGAGTGGCATCGCGTCGCCGGCGGTGGCGGGAGCGTGCCTCGCCGTGGCGCTGTGGGCGGGCGGCACACGTCCCGCCGCCCGTAGCGCTCTGCTGCTCGCCGCTCTGCTCTCGGCGGCGGTGACGCTGCCGCTCGTCTGGCCGCTCCCTCTCGTGGCGGCCGTGGTCGTGTTCACCCTGCTCACCACCGGGTGGCGACCGGTGCGGTGGGAACCACGCTGGTGGCGTCCGGGCGCGGTGAACGGCCGGGCCTGGGCCGCCGTCGCCGTCGTCGTGGCCGGCTCGGGTGCGGTGCTGTGGCTGTGGTACGCCGCCATCGGGGTGCGATCGGGGGGACAGGCGGTCCAGCGGGAGATCCTGCAGTCGTACCCGTGGTGGGTGGTCGTGCCGTCCGTCGCGGCGTTCGTCCTGCTGAACGCGGCCGCCGAAGAGGCGGTCTTTCGCGGGGTGCTGCAGCAGGCGATGGCGGAGACCGGCCCGATCTCCTTGGCCGTGGCAGTTCAGGCGCTCGCCTTCGGCCTCATCCACCTGTACACCGGGTTCCCCACCGGGCCGCTGGGCATGGCGTTGGCCATGCTCTTCGGGCTCATCCTGGGCGTCCTGCGGGTCCGCACCGGCGGCCTGCTGGCGCCATGGGTGGCCCATGTCGGCACCAATCTCACGATGGCCGGAATCCTGGCGTGGACGACCTCGTGACCACCGGCCGGCGGCTCGCGGCCCGACCGGAGCTCCCGGGCGTACATCGGCAGGGACGGTGCGAAACTCCTCGAGGAGGGCGAAAAACTGGGTCGCGTCCCTGCATGTGTCCGGGTTTGGTGCGGAACGCCCGGCCGCGCGCCCGGCCTGTCCTTCCTGTTCATCGGCGCCGCCGGGGCGCTGCTGCGGGCGGTACGGACCCCGGCGCCCGGCGGCACAGGAGCCGGCTTGGAATAGGTTCGCTCCGATGATCGGGCGCGCCATCCCCTGCCGGTGGGACGTCGGTAGCAGGGGCGGTGCAAGCGCCCCGGTAATTCTCGTCAGGGCATCCCTCACCTCTCTCCTTGCCTTCGCCGCTGTACGAGCCGCTCGCTCAGACATGCTCGTCCCTGCACCGCCGCGCCCGGATCGGGAGCCGGGAGGGACGTCGTACACGAACTCGAGCCATAGAGCCCGGCGGATCGATTGCGCGTGACATCGTCCACAAGACGACGCCTGGCGCTGCGCCCGTGGCCTGTGACGTGCGCACATGATCGGGTTGACCGGCTTCCTGCCCGCGCCTCAGCTGACGGTCGCGTTCGTGGTGGTGAACAGGCGATGGGTCGATCGCTCGACTTCGCTCATCCTGTGCTGCTTGCTGTTGGGCACGGTGTGGCCGGCTGTGCCGGCTACGCCGCTTCCCCAGTGACCACTGCGCGACGTCCGCAGTCCGTGCGGTTCACATGTCCTATCCGGTAACGGCCAGAGCGTCACCGGACCGCGAATCACGTTATCGATTTCGGTCCTTTCGGGCCTGCTCATTTGTGTCCGGAATTGTCGGGGAATTCTCGATTATTCAGATAGGGATCATAGGTTGATCAATACGTGTTCGAACGAGCGACGAAAGGGTGGTCGACCGGCGCTGATCATTCCGGTCGTCACGTGTGTGGTCGAAATTGTCGTGGAGTCGGTGTGATGGGAAGGTTGCGCTCTGTGTACCTCGTTGGCGTGATTGTCATATATCGGCCACATTTGTCGGTTGACGAGCAGAAGTGAGGATGTTTTTCTATACCTAGAAAGGAGGTGAAAGTATGTCCACGTCCCAGCTTGAGTTAACGGGTGTCGCGGAAAAGACGGCGGATCCGCAGGTTATGAAGGATGTCGCCAACGCCCTGCACTCCATGCGCGGCTACACCGAGTTCGCGGCCGCGGCGAACGGATTCCTCAAGGGTGACATTGACTTGGAGCGTGCGGTGGAGGCGATGATCCCGTTCCTGCAGGGCGAGATTTGCAAGGGCGCGGATCAGCGCGAGCGTTTACTCCAGCTCGGCCAGACACTCCAGGAGAAATGCGGTTGGGTCTCGATCACCGCTAGCATCACCGGGTGCACACCCGCATTCAGCTGCTCCATCATTTGTTGCTAGCCCTGCCGTCGGGCTCCCTGTCAACACTACCTTTCAGTGCGGCTTCGAGCCACTTTCGTGCTGTGCTGCCGCTCGGTGCCGCAGAGGTGGTCAAACGCTGAGATCCGCCCAGGATTCAGGTCCTGGGTGGATCTCATGCGCTCGCATCGGAAACGTAGGGACAGTCGCCATGGCTTCGGAGAGCTCCGCATCGGGACATTTGGACATCCTTGATCAGATACGGCGTGAACTGCACAGTATCGATGGCATTTCCGATTATAAAGCCGCCGCAATGGGGTTCATACGCGGCGAGCTGGAGCTCGATGAGGCAATGGAAGTGATGCTGCGATTTCTCTACGGTGACGGATACGGAAACGCAGAGTCACGCAGACGGATAATCGAGCTTGCCCAGACGATGGAGGCGCGCTGCGGATTCCCCGCCATCACCGTCAGCATCGCCGGTTGTACGGCGGCGTTCAGCTGCTCGATGGCGTGCTGTTGAACTGGGCCGCGACCTCTCCGACCTGCTGGAAGGCCATCGTGAACGTCATCGCCGAGTCTGACGAGCCGCCGTGGGGAAACCGGGTACTCATCTCGAGCCGGCCGCTGATCGACGAATCATCGGCTGTCCGACTGCTTGCCGCCGGCGGAACGCTGAAGCCCGAGGAGCTCGCGGACTCTCGACTCCGCGTCACGGACCTGTCACGCCGATGCCGATGCCTTCTCGTGCGTCTGGGCGAGGCCGGATGGGTGATCAAACAGGGCACATCCGCCGAAACTGAGGAGTCGGTACGGCAGGAGGCCGAGGTCTACCGCGCCCTTCAGACGACGGCGTTCGCCAAGTCCATGCCTCCGTTCTTGGCCTACGAGGAGGAACGCGGTGTGCTCGTCACCGGCTACGTCGTCGGCGAGACACCGCGGGAGCTCTACACGGCCGAATCCTCCCGCCGTGTCTCAGCCGCGGTGGGCATCGGCGCGGCTCTGGCCCGGCTTCATCGAATCGAATCGGACTGCGGCCTTCCGCCCAAGCAGCCTCCGCCGATCCTGCGGTGCGGCTATCCCACGGTGGATTCCATCGAGTTCCACAGCCCCGCGTCGCTCGAAGTGATCCGATTGATTCAGTCGAGCGACACGCTCATGTCGCTGCTCGATACGGTGCGCGCCCAGTGGGTACCCGAAGCGATGTCGCACAACGACCTACGCGGGGACAACATCATCATTCGTGCATCCGGCGAGCCGATCTTCGTCGATTGGGAGATGGGTGGGCCGGCCGATCGTCGTTGGGACGTCGCAGGGTTGCTCGCCGAGCGGCTGGTCTGGTGGTTGACCGATCCGGATTGCTGGGTGCCGTGGGCGAACGAAACATCGTCCAAATCGCCGAACGAAGCCGCGGTGACCGGGATGCGCGCCATCAAGGAATTCGCGCACGCCTTCCTCGGTGGTTATGTGGTGAACTATGCCGGTGCTCTCGATCTGAGCCGGGCCAAGCTGCCCGGCTTGATGACGTGGTGCGCGGCCAGGCTGTTGCAATTCGCCCTCGAATATACGCATCAACGAACCGGTCCTCAGGTGACGTCTCGCCAGCTGCTTCAAGTGGCGGCCAACATCCACCTGAATCCCGGTATGGCGGCCCGGACCTTCTTTGGATTGGCGCTGGACGATGACGACTGAATTTCGTGATGCCGTGCGTGCCGCCCTTGCCGCGGTTTCGGTGTCCGACGATTACGATCTGTCGTGGTTCGGCGAGATCGTGGAGACGATCCGTCCCTTGCCGGATGAATCCATGATGCGGGAGGCCGCTGCCGCCTTTCTCAGTCGGCTCCTCTATCGTGGCTTCTATTTGTTCGGTTGGCCGAGACGGGAGTTGTCGGCGTTCCAGGAGTCCGTGATGGAAGGCCTGTCGCCGACCCGTTCAGCGCGTTTCATCGACGCTGTGGTCCAGGCCGCCGGCGTCGGCGCCGTGACCATCTCCCGGCCCATGGGTTCCTTCCGTGGTGCTCCGGCCATCGAGCTCGACGGTGCGAAGGTTCCGATCGCTCACGCGGGTTTCCGGGAGAACCTTTGCTCGGTGCGTCTACCCACCGTGTCGTTGACCAAGTCGCCCGGCTTCGTGCTGTTCCGTAGTCCGGCAGGTCAGCCGGGAGACGACGGGCAGCGTCTCGTCCGACTGTACTGGAACGTAACCGCCGCCGGGGCGGTCGAGTTGATTCCCCTGCTCATCCGCTCACTTGACGAGCGGGCGCTGTCCTATCAGTTCAAGGTGGTGCATTCCGATGCAGTCTGGCCTGAGCGTGCCGACACAGGTGTCCTGTACCTGGGACATCGTGATCTCGTGAACGTCTGGCCGGCCTTGCGGGAGGTGCACACGCAAGTGCTGCCGCTGATGCGGCCGTACGTACCGGCGCTGACGTACAAGATGGCCCTCGGTCTCGGCGTGGCCGAGGAACCGGGGGACGGGACCAGTCATGGTATGGCCGTGTGCAGTATGGTCGCGGACGGCATTATTCGGGCGCATGCCGACGCATGCACAGATCCCGCAGCGCGACTGGAGTACGTCGCGGAGTCGTTCGCGCAGCGGGGGCGCACACTCGATCGTCCGTACGCGGGCGCGGAAATGCAGCCGGTCATCGACGCGCTTGCGACAGGGTCCACGGCTCCTTCCGTGGCCGGGGTCGCGGTACCGAGCGGAGATGTCTTCTTGGCGCATGCGGACAGAATCGCTCGGCGGATCGCCGATGCCGCACTGTGGAACGGTGACCGGTGTACCTGGCTGCAGCCGCAACTCGATGCTGATCGACACGCTGGATGGGGTCCTATGGGTGCGGACCTCTACAGCGGTACCGCTGGAATGGCCTTGTTCTTCGCCCAGATCGCCCGGGTCACAGGGGAGAGTGCCTATATCGATCTGGCCAAGGCTGCGGCCCGGCAGACACTCGCCGCCGCCGCGGCCTTGCCCGGAGTGGGCCTGTACAGCGGCACGACCGGCGCCGGGCTGGCGATCGCTCTGACGGGACACGCACTCGGCGAGCCGACGCTTGTCACGCAGGGGTGCGAGCTGGTCAGAACGTCGGCGAAACAAGCGCTCGCCGCCGAGGGATCGCTGTCGTTCGATGTCATCGACGGTGTGGCGGGCGCGCTGATCGCACTGCTCGCGACCCACCCTTTCACGGAAGGTGGCGATCTGGACCTGGCCGAGTCCCTAGGAGCCTTGCTGGTGCGCATGGCAAGGGCGGTAACGCCTGACACCCTGTGCTGGTTCGACCCGATACGGAAGGACAGGCTGGCCTTCATCGGATTCGCCCATGGGGCTGCGGGGTGCGCGTTCGCGCTGGGGGAGCTGGGGCGTATCCTCTCCGACTCGGCCTATCTCCAGGCCGCAGAGCAGGCGTGCCGCTATGAGCGCGGCTGGTACGACGAGGCGACGGGTAACTGGCGCGACGTGCGCGCCCTCCAGGAACGCAGTCCGGATGCAGACACCGCTGTGGAGCGGGACCTCTATCGGTTCGACTGGTGTTACGGTGCGCCCGGCCTCGCGCTCAGCCGCATCCCGTTGGTCGAGGCCACTGTGGCCTCGGCTGACGTGATCGAAGACGCTCACCGCGGTTTCGGCAAGGCCCGCCAGGCGGCGAAATGCTTTCCGGCCCTCGTCTATGACACGTGTCTGTGTCATGGTTCCGCTGGAATCGCCGAAATACTCTCCCTCGCGCCACAGGAATTCGCGAACGGTGAGCACGACCGGCTCGCCCGGGTGCTCACCTGGCAGGCGCTCAAGTCCTACCGCGACGACCTGGTCTGGTCGAGTGGCTATGGCCTGATGCTCGGTGCGGCTGGTGTCGCTCTCGCGGCTCTGCGACGGGCGGACGACTCCATCGTGTCGCCGCTGCTTGTTCTGCCGTATCGCTACCGCTCGGCGGCGTCGCACGGGCGGTGACCGTCGATGACCGGAACCGTGCACAAGGAGAGAATTCATGGCCGATGAGGCAGCAGAGCGGTCTTTGGACATGCAGACCCTCATGGCAGAACTCCGGCGTTCCATGGCCGACGTGAAAGGAATCGACGAGTTCCTCGGTGCCGGCGCGGCCTTCATCAACGGCGAAGAGCAGGACATCGATCTGACCGTCGAACGGATGATGTCGTTCTTCAACGGAGAGATCGGTGGCTATTCGGAAGAACGGCAACGGCTGGTTGTGTTGGCGCAGACCATGCGTCGACGAGTAGGTGGCGTTCCGGTCCTTCTCCTAACGTTCACCACCTGTACGGAGGTACTGTCCTGCTCTTATGCCTGCTGCTGAGCCGCCATGCCGCCACGGCAGACGAACGATCGGCCGCGCAACCCTACCGACCGGTCGCCGAGGAGCGGCTGCGCAACAGACGAGCAGGTATCCCCTACATGTGGACGGCTCGGCAGGGTGGTCACGGATCACGGGATGACCTTGACGGCGGTCCGGGTGCCCAGCGGAGTGGGTGGATCGAGCCCGGCCGCAGCAGAGGTGTCGGCATTCCGGCCGAAGCCCGCCTGCCGGTGAGCGCCGCCGGCGCACCTGGTCCGGTGCGGTTCTCCGGAGTATCGCCGTGCGACCATCCGAGACGTGGATCGCGCGGTGGCGAACCCGCACAGCGTGGTGCGGGCCTGGACGAAGTAACTGGTACTTCTCCGCGTGCGGAGCCCTCTCAGCTCATGCGTGCGGTGTCGCCTGCAGGTCGACGCCTGAGGCTCATGACCGATGGAGTCATAGGCCGGGGTCGCCGAGCCAGGTGTGCAAGGCCTCGTCGAGGCCCGTCGAATCGTCCTGATCGTCCGACGCCCAGGCAACGTATCCGTCAGGACGCACCAGCATCGCCGGGCCATCAGGCGACTCGGCGTGGACAAGCCGCGGGTGCCAGTCGGCCGCCCTTTTCCCCAGCTCCGGCGGTCCGATGAGGACGGCCTGCCCACGATGCATGAGGTCCGCAAGTCTCAGTTGATCACCCACCCGCACATCCGGAGCGCTGCGGCCGACGAGTCGATGTTCACCTGGCATGTCGTACTTCTGAACGACTCCCGACAGCTTTTTGGCCGCATAGGTCGCTCCGTCGGCGGTGCACAGCAGATCGCTTACGATCCGGCGCAGTGACTCCGTCAGCGGATCGAGACGCATCAGCGCGATCTGCGCGCGTGCCCAATCCAACACGGACGCGCCGATGGGATGGCGCTCGCGCGTGTAGGAGTCGAGCAATCCGCACGGCGCCCACCCCTGCACCGTCGCCGCGAGTTTCCAGCCCAGGTTCATCGCGTCGCCGATACCGAGATTCAGTCCTTGTCCGCCGAACGGTGGGTGAACGTGAGCGGCATCGCCCGCGAGGATGATCCGACCCTTCACGTACGTGCTCGCCTGGCGGGCGTGATCGGTGAACCGTGTCGCCGAGTCGACGGAGGTGATGGTGATGTCCGTCTTCGACACGCGCCTTAGCGCGGCCTGGAGTTCCTCCCGGGTCACGTCGGACCGCCGATCCTCCGGCGGTCCATCCATTTCGACGATCAGGATCCGCCTCGTCAGCGGTGTGAACACGTAAATCCCGGTATCCGTACGGTTCCAGCCCGGCTGCAGTACCTCCGGGTTTTCGAAGTCGACGATCGCCTGCCAGCCGGTGATCTCCGGATTCGTGCCCAAAAAAGGAAAGCCGGATAGCCGCCGCACCGTGCTGCGGCCGCCGTCGCAACCTACGAGCCAGCCGCAGCGCAGACGCTCACCGTTGCTGAGGCGGACGTCGACCCCATCCTCCTGTTCTTCGAAGGTCTCGACCGCCACGCCTCGGCGTAGATCCACCCCGATGGCCGATGCCCGCCTCGTCAGGATCTCTTCCACCATCTGCTGGCTGATCGGCATCATCTCACCGGCCGGCCCTCGCTCGAGGAAGTCCGGATCGTCGTGATCGACGCTGTCCCGAGGGATCATGATCCCGGCGAAGTGACCGACGGCACCGATGGACGGCAGAGCATCCGGCGGACTCGGATGTGGATACTTCGCGAGTGATTCAACGGAGCGCCGTACATGTGTCCACCGGGCCTGGATCAGGTCAGGTAACAATCCGCGGCGGTAAAAAGCTTCGACGGTGGGAACGGTCAGTCCAAATGCCCTGATGACGCGGTTTATCTCGGTACGGCGTTCTATGATCGTGACCCGTACACCCGCGAGCCGTAGCTCGCAACCGACCATTAATCCTACTGGCCCCGCCCCTACTATCACGACATCACAATCGTGAGTGAACTCGCCGATGTCGGTCTTCATGACAATGAAGGTAACCCCGCCTGACCCACACGGCAATGTTCTATTGGACACGTAGCTCCAGGGCTATCCGGGTGGCGGCCTCTCGAACGTCGGTCACACATAGCCCTGCCCGTTCGGCCAGCATGGAGATGTCGGCGGCGGTTCTATCGGGGTTCTCCATTGACGCTTCGACCCAGAGCGCCATTCCGGTGTCCGACCGTTCCAGCTGCTCCGTCAGGCGGACTTCGGAGACGAGGATCGTGCCGTTCGTTCCCGCGGCGGCGGCGCAGTTACGGAGCAGCCGGATCGCGGAGTCGTCATCCCAGTCGGCGAGAATGGCGGAAAGTACATAGACGTCGGCTCCCGCAGGCAGGGGATCGAAGAAACTTTGTCCGATGGCCGTCGCTCGATCGGACAGGTTGTGCTCGGTAAAGCGCCGGCGTGCCTGTTCGGCGAAAGTCGGCAGATCGATGAGAGTGCCGCGGAGCCGCGGGTACGCGGCGAGCAGGCTCTCGACCAGTGCTCCGGTGTTGCCGCCCACATCCACAAAGGTGCCGGCCCTGCTCCAACAGGGGTGATCGATGATGAGATGGATGTCGAAGGCCGGACCGCTCTGTGGGTATGCGGCGGCCGCGTCCTGCGCACCGTTGTGCTCGTCGACGTACTGCCACAAGTCGGTACCGTACATTCCGTGATAGACCGATTTCCCGGTCCGTAGCTTGTGAAGCAGGTGGATCACGGAGAGTTCTGTCCTGCCCACGATGCCGTCGAGATTCAGGTGCGCGAAAGGTGACGATGGACCGGTGCGCAGAACGGCCCCCAACTCGGTCAACCCATAGGCATCTCCAGTGCGCCGGAGTAGGTTCAGGCTGACGAGGTGGTTGAGCAGTTTACGAAGCGGTCGAGGGTGAGTGTCGGTGAGCTTTGCGAGTTCTGCCGTAGACCGTTCGGTATCGCCTATATGGTCAGCGATTCTGAGGGTTACGGCTGTCCGGATCGCCATGGGCGTGACCAGATCGGCTAACCTGAGGATTCGCCGGTAATGTGCGACATCACTCATCTGTGCACCCCTATAGGAAGCGCCGATTCTCCGTGTGGATCATAACATTTTCCGGATATCGATACATTTATCCATGCTCTGTCCACTTTCTGTCACCGACAGAATGGGTCAGAAGGCGAGTTCCACACTCGTGGGCGGGTCACCGGTCCGTCCTTCCTGCTCATCGGCGCCGCCGGAGTCCTGCCGTGTACCGTCTCGGTGCCCTTCGCCATGTCGGACCGGGAAGGTCGTGGGGTCCCGCGGGGTTTCCCGCGCAGGCGTCGCGGCGGCTATGTGGCAGCGCCCGGCTTTCCGGGGAACCGGCAGGGCATTTCATCCGTTTTCCGTGGCGACATCGGAGCCCTGCCGCGGGCTCGCACTCGTACCCCTGGCCGTTGCCGAGCCGGACCCGAGGGCCGTCCGTGACGTGGTGTTCAGGGTGAGGAGTCGTTTCATGTGGCAACCGAATTCGACAGCCTGGACGAGGCTCGCTTGCCGCTCGATGCCGGTTCCGCTGTCCGTGACCCCGACGGCGAGGCCGGAGGAGACGTGACCGAAGGCGTGCGTGTCCCGGACCTGCTGTCGGTGTCCGGGCTGTGCAAGTCCTACTCCGGCATCCCGGTGCTGCAGGACGTCGGCTTCACGCTCAACCCGGGCGAGGCGATCGCGCTCGTCGGGCCGAACGGCGCCGGGAAGACCACCCTGCTGCGGTGCGTGGCCGGTATCGAGGAACCGGACGAGGGCGTCGTCGAGCTGGAGGGCAGGCCGTTCCGGGAGACCGACCCGGAGGCCCGGGCCGCGATGGCCTGCCTGCTCGACGACTTCGACTACTTCCCCGATCTGTCGGTCGCCGACCACCTCGCGCTCTTCGCCTGGGCGCACGGCGCGCCGGACCCCGAGGCGGCCGTGGCGGAGGTGCTGCGCGAGCTCGGCCTGCTGCCGCTCGCCGACCGGCTGCCCGTCACGCTGTCCAGCGGGCAGCGCCACCGGTTCGGGCTCGCCTCGTGCCTCGTGCGGCCGCGCCGCATCCTCCTCCTCGACGAGCCGGAGCAGCGGCTCGACGCCGAGGGCCGCGCCTGGCTCGCCTCACGGCTCGCCGCCGAGCTCGCCGCCGGGGTGGCCGTGCTCTTCTCCTCCCACGACCGCGAGCTGGTCGACGCGGTGGCCTGCAGGGTGATCGAGGTGGGCCCGTGACGCTCACCACGGCACGCCCCCGGTACCCCGGTCCGCGGGAGCTGCGTCGCAGGCGGCGGGCGGGCAGGCCGCGCCGGCCGCTGCGCAAGCGGCTGAGCGTGCTCGCCGAGCGCGCGATCTACGCCGCGGTCGGCCTCGCCATCGCGGCCGAGGCAGTGCCGTCCACCCTCGGCCACGTCGGCGCGGCGGGCCGGGCCCCCGTCGCCCCGATCACCCCGGTGATCGAGTGGGCGGTCGTGGTCGCGGCGGTGCTCGGCCTGGTGGCGCTCGCCCGGGCGCTGCTGGCGTTCGGGCCGGTGTACGTCGGCGCGGCCTCGCGCACCTGGCTGCTCGCCACCCCGGTCGACCGGGCCGGGCTGCTGGCCGCGCCGCTGGCGGTCGCCGTGGCATCCGGCGCGGGCCTGGCGGCCGGGATCGGCCTCGTCCTGCTGCTCGTGACCCACCTCGGCCCGCCGCCCGTGCCCTGGCTCACCGGGTGGGCGGCCCTCGGCGCGGCGATCACCTGCGGCTGCGCCGTGGCCCAGGCCCGGCGGCGGCCCGTGCCCGCCCTGCGCCGTGGGCTCACCCTGGCCGGGTACGCGCTCGCCGCCGCGGTGCTCGCCGTCCTGCCGCTCCACCCCGCCGCCCCGCCGCCCCGGCTGACCGAGGCCGGGCCGGCGATGTGGGCCGCCGCGCTCGCCCTGGTGGGCGTCGCGGCCGCCGCGTTGTACGCGGCCCGCCGCCACCTCGCGGACATGACGCGCGGCACGGCCGGCTCGGGCGGCGAGCTCGCGCTGGCCGCCCAGGTGTCGCTGCTCTCGCTCGACGGCAGCCTGTTCTGGCCGGTGGTGACCGAGCGGAGGCTGCGCGCCCTCGGACGGGTACGGCCCGCCGGGATCCGCGGTGACCGGGTGGCCGCGCTGGTCCGGGCCGACGTGGCGCGGGTGCTGCGCATGCGGACCGGCCTGCTCGCCTGGGCCGCGCTGCTGCCCGTGCCCTACGCGGCGCACCTGGCCGGGCTCACCCCGCTGCTGCCCGCGATCCACCTACTGGCCGCGTTTTACGCGGCCTATCGGCTCGCCGGCGGGCTGCGTCTCATCGCCCACGCACCCGCGCTCCGCCGAGCGCTCGGCGGCACCGACCGGGCCCTCAAGCTCGCGCACCTGGTGGTGCCCGCCACGGGCGCGGTCGCCTGGTCGGCGGCCTCGGCGCTGCTCGTCCCAGTCTCCGCGGTCACCGTCGCGGGGTCCGCGGTGGGTGCGGTCGTCGCGTGCTACGTGATCGCGACCCGGCCCCCGATCGACCACACCGGCCTCATGGTCGACGTCGGGCCGTTCGGGCCGGTGCCGCCGGACCTGATCCTGCGGCTGCTGCGCGGCCCCGTGCTGCTCACCGTACTCGCCATGGCGCAGCTCGTCATCGCCGGGTAGCGCCGGTCAGTGCATCGCCCGCACCTGCTCGCCCACGCTCTCCGACCGGGACGGCATGAGCAGGCCCATGGCGATCACGATCAGCGACAGCAGGGCGGCGACGAGGACCGCCAGCCGCATGCCGCCGAGCTGGGCGAGCACGCCGTCCGCCCCCGCGGCCCGCAGCGCCTCGGCCCGCATGCCCATCACGGTGACCACGAGCGCGGTGCCGAAGGCGCCGGAGACCTGCTGCAGCGTGTTGAGGATCGAGCTGGCGTGCGAGTACAGCGTCGACGGGACCGCCCCGAGCGCGAGCGTGAACACCGGGGTGAACGTCGCGGCGAGGGACAGCGACAGCACCATGTGCAGGCCGAGCAGCAGCCAGTACGGCGTGGCGAGCGTCACCTGCGTGAACCCGGCGAGCGCGAGCGAGATCCCGATCGTGCCGGGGATGATCAGCACGCGGCCGCCGTACCGGTCGAAGAGCCGGCCGACCACCGGGCCGAGCAGCCCCATCGCCAGGCCGCCCGGCATCACCAGCAGCCCGGTCGCGAGCGGGCTGAGCGAGCGGAGGTTCTGCAGGTAGAGCGGGAGCAGCACCATCGTGCCGAGCATCGCCATGAACGCCACCGACAGCATGACCAGCCCGACGGTGTAGGGGCGGTGGCGCAGCGTGCGCAGGTCGAGCAGGGGCGCGCCGCGCCGCTGCAGCCACAGCTGCCGGACCACGAACACGGCGATCAGCGCGAGGCCGCCGGCTACGATCGCGGAGGCCACCCGGAGGTCGCCGCCCTCGAACAGGCTGAGCCCGTAGACCAGGCCGCCGAACCCGGCGGCCGCGGTGACCACGCTCAGCCAGTCGACGGAGGACTCCCGCGGCTCGCCGACGTTGGGGAGCCGCCGCAACCCGCCCCAGGTCACCAGCGCGGCGATGGGGAGCACCACGGCGAACAGCAGCCGCCACGACCCGAGGGCGAGGATCAGCCCGGAGACCGTCGGCCCCATCGCGGGCGCGACGGAGATGGCGAGCGAGACGTTGCCCATAACCCGGCCCCGGTCGGACAGCGGCACCACCCGCATGAGGGTGGTCATGAGCAGCGGCATCATCACGCCGGTCCCCGACGCCTGGATGATCCGGGCGGCGAGCAGCACCCAGAAGGCCGGGGCGACCGCGGCGAGCGCGGTGCCGAGCAGAAACAGCCCCATCGCCGTGGCGTACGCGGCCCGGGTGGTGACCCGGTCGAGGAACCAGCCGGTGATCGGGATGACCGCGGCCAACGTGAGCATGAACGCGGTGGACAGCCACTGCGCGGTGTGCTCGGTGATGTGCAGCGCCTCCATCAGCCGCGGGATCGCGTTGACGAGGATCGTCTCGTTGAGGATGACCACGAACGTGGCGAGCACCAGCAGCGGGACCACCGCGGGGGTACGGCGCGCGCCTTGGGGCGCGCTCGTGGCGGACGTTGTCACATGTTCGACGCCGGACACGGCACCTCAATCGGAGTCGTCGGTGATGTACGGTCAGGACGGGCCGTCGGGATTCGGGTCTCTGCGGCGGCCATCGCCCCTCGTGCACTGTGGACCGGCGCGACCGGAAAGACTCATCGACCCCGACCTACCTTGCTGCAACGGCGAGGCGATGTCATCTCATTTCCGGGGCAGCCGGTAGGAACCGTGACATCTGGGAAACAAGTTGTGAACGTGACGTATCTCCGCAGGTCAGGCGGCATGCGGCCGCGCCGCGCCCGCCCGGGGCGCCGGGGCGGTCAGGTGGCGCAGTGCAACGGGCCGACCGTGCGGGTGATCCGGTAGTTCTCGTCGATCGTGACCAAGGTGTTACCGGACCACTCGATGGTGGCGCAGTCGGCCTCCACCGGGCCGTACACCCAGGACCCGGCCACGAGCCGGTTGTCGCGGACCACCGCCCGGCCGGAGACGTTCTTCACCTGGATCGAGTAGGTGCCGCCCATGACGAGGTTGCGGGTGACGATCACGTCCTCGGCGCCCTCGTCGGTGATGAAGATCGGGGCGGTGATGTCCTTGGCGAAGCGCTGGTCGACGGTGTTGTGGTCGAAGATCAGGCCCTTGCCGGTCTGGTAGGTCTGGATGCCGTCGGAGTGGTCGCCCGGGTTGGAGCAGAGCTTGACGTAGGAGTCCCGGATGACGATGTCGTCGCCCGAGGCGTGGAAGCCGTCGCCGTGGCCGCGCACGTGCACCCGCAGGGCGGTGAAGCGCGCCTCGCCGATCCCGGGCGCGGTGAGGCAGCCCTTGGCCGGGCCCACCGTGGAGTCCGTGATCGTGAACGAGTAGCGCCGCAGCCGGAACTCGTTCGACACGCCGCCGTCGATCCGGCTGTTGCGGATCACCACGTCGTCGGCCCTGATCAGCAGGTCGCCGGGGATGTGCGCGCCGTCGAGCACGGTGCCCGGCTCGGTCACCTCGTACGCCTCCCCGTCGAGGTTGAGCGCGAGCCTGGTGAGCCGGGTCCCCGGGGGCACGCCGGTGCACGCGGGGGTCGGGTGGCCGGGGCACTTCCGCCGCGCAGGCCTCGGCCGTACCGGGCGGGCCGTGGGCGTGGCGGCCGGGGGACGCGCCGCTTCGGTGGCCGTCTCCTCCGGGTCGGCGACCGGCCCGGCCGTCTCCTCGGGGCTCGGGGTCGGCTGCTCCGGGCTCGGGGTCGGCTGCTCCGGGCTCGGGGTCGGCTCGGCCGGCGTGGGCGAGGCGGCGTCGCCGCCGGGCTCGGGACTCGGGGTGGCGGCCGCGTACGGCCCGGCGTCGCGGCGGCCGGCCGGCGACGGGCCGGGGGTGAGGAGGGCGGCGAGCGCGACGCCCGCCGGGACCGCGGCCACGAGGCCCGCGGCGAGCCATGCCGCCGCGCGGCGGTGACGGGGGCGTCCGGCACCCGCCCGCGACTCCCCGCCGCCGCTTTCCCCGTGCCGGTGCCGTGGCGACATCCTCCGACCTCCGTTTTCACCTGATCAACCGGCCCTCACCGGCGGTGCCGCGCATTCGATATCCCCATTCCGGCCGCGGCTGACGCGTCGTTTTCGGGAACCGGTCGCCTTCGCGTTCGCCCTGGCCGGACGGGGTGACCGAACCGGCGGAACGGCGAATCCGGCGTTTTCCGCCCGCAATTCGAATAGGCCGGTGTTTTTCCGCTCAGCCTTCGCACTCCAGCGGGCCGACGGTCGACGTGATGCGGTATGCGTCGTCGATCGTCACGAGCGTGTTCCCCTCCCACACCACGGTGTCGCAGTCGGAGTCGACCGGGCCGTACACCCAGGACTTGTCCACCAGGGCGTTGTCCCGCACGATCGCCGTGCCCTTCACGTTGCGCACCTGGATCGAGTAGGTGCCGCCCATGACGAGGTTGCGCGAGACGATCACGTCCTCGGCCTGCTCGTCGGTGATGAAGATCGGGGCGGTGATGTCCTTGGCGAACCGCTGGTCGACGGTGTTGTGGTCGAAGATGAGGCCCTTGCCGGTCTTGTAGGTCTGGATGCCGTCGGAGTGGTCCCCCGGGTTGGAGCAGAGCAGCACGTACGAGTCCCGGATGACGATGTCGTCCCCGGACGCGTTGAACCCGTCGCCGTGCCCGCGCACGTGCACCCGCTCGGCGGTGTACCGCGCCGACCCGATGCCGGGCGCGGTGAGGCAGCCGTCCTCCGGCCCGACGATCGAGTCCCGGATCGTGAACCGGTAGGCCCGGCCCGAGTAGTAGCCGAGCACGCCGCCGTCGATGCGGCTGTTCTGGATCACCACGTCGTCGGCGACGATGAGCAGGTCGGTGGGGATGTGCACCCCGTCGAGCACGGTGCCCGGCTTGTCCACCCGATAGATGCCCTCGTAGTTCGGCTCCAGGCGGGTCAGCCTCGTCCCCGGCGGCACCCCCGTGGTCTCCGGGGTCGGATGCTCGGCCCGCGGCTTCGGTGCCGGGCTGCCGGCCGGGCTCGCCGCCGGGCTCGCGGCGCGGTACGGCGTGGCCGCGGGCGCGGCCTCGCCCGGCCGGCAGGCGGCGGCGAGGACCGCCGCGACGAGGAACGCGAGGACCGGCGCGCGTCTCGCCATCGCCACCCCCGTCACCCCGCCGGGCGCGGCTCGCCGACGAGCCGCGCCCGCAGCTCGGCCCAGCTCCCCGCGGTGCGGTCCCGCTCGCTCACCACGGTCACCGGCAGCGGCCAGTCGATCGCGAGCTCCGGGTCGTCGTAGCGGACCGTCACGTCCTCCGCGGGATCGTGCGGCCGGTCGATGCGATAACACACGTCCGCCTCCTCGGTGAGCGCCTGAAATCCGTGCAGCATGCCCGGAGGCACATAAAGCGACACGAATTTCTCGTCGTCCAGCACGACCGAAAACCGCTGCCCGAACGTCGGGGAGTCCGGCCGCGCGTCCACCACCACGTCGTACACCGCGCCCCGCGCGCACCGCACGAGTTTCGCCTCCCCCCGGCCGATCCGCCCGTGCATGCCGCGGACCACCCCCCGGCGCGACCGGGACTGGCTGTCCTGCACGAACGGCTCCAGCCCCAGCTCCTCGGCGAGCGCGGCGTCGAAGGTCCGGGTGAACAGCCCCCGGTCGTCGCGGTGCGGCGTCGGGACGAACAGCAGCACGCCCTCGAGCGCGGTCCGTTCGACTCTCACTGTTTCTCCCTATTTCAGGATGACATTCGGAAACCGGCCGACGGAATGAACGGGGAAAACTCGGGAATGTGACGCGGAAAGCGAACGCGGTATGCAGCGAAACGGTAGTGTGTCCGATGCCCGGTGGCGAGGACCGCGCCCGCGAAACCCGCGTGTCCGCCGCCGGCGGTACGGCCGCGCCCGCGCCGCCGTACCCGGGCGTGCGCCGCCGTCCCCTCGCCACGGGAGGAGCACCGGTGACCGAGCCGATCGCCGCGGTCGTCGTGCCCGCGCACAACGAGGAGGCCGTGATCGGCCGCACCCTGGACCGCCTGCTCGCCGGCGCGCGCCCCGGCGAGCTGCGCGTCGTGGTCGTGCCGAACGCCTGCACCGACCGCACCGCCGAGGAGGCGAGGAAGGCGGCCGCCCGGCACGCCCCGGCCGTCTCGTCCGGGGACCAGCGGCCCGCGGCGGGCGGCGTGCTCGTCGTGGAGACCGACGTCCCGGGCAAGCCGCACGCGCTGCGGCTCGGCGACGCCCACTGCGGCGGCGTGTTCCCCCGGGTCTACCTCGACGCCGACGTGGAGCTCACCGCCGAGTCGGTGCGCGCGCTCGTGGCGGCGTGCGCGCGGCCCGGCGTGCTCGCCTGCGCCCCGGTGCCCGAGCTCGACCTGACCGGCGTCGGCCCGGTCGCCCGCCGCATGCACCGGGTGCACGAGCGGCTCGTCGCCCCGCACCGCGCGCTCGCCGGGGTGGGCGTGTACGTGCTCACCGCCGAGGGGCACGCCCGCGCCTTCCCCATCCCGGACGAGGTGATCTCCGACGACGGCTGGGTGCACCGCAGCTTCGCCCCGCACGAGCGGGCCGTGGTGCCCGAGGCCCGCTCGCTGGTCCGCCCCGCCCGCACCGTCCGGGCCCACCTGCGCCGCCGGGTCCGGGTACGGCTCGGCAACCGGCAGCTCGACGCGCTCGGCCTGCCCGCGTGGGAGCCGCGGCTGCGCCTGGCCGACCTGCTCGCCCTGGTACGGCGGCGCGAGGCGGCCGTGCCCGACGCCGCCTGCTACCTCGCGGTGCAGCTGCTCGACCGGGCGCTCACCGCGGTGCGGGCACGCCGCGGCGGCGCGCCCGCGTGGGGCACGGACGCGAGCACCCGGGTCAGCCACGGCCCCGCCGCGGCGGCTTCGCGTACGCCGCCTCGTACGCCGCCAGCAGCCGGGTGACCGACCGCTCCCAGCTCAGCGGCCCGGTCACCCGGGCCCGGCCGATCTCGCCCATCACCCGCCGCTCGTCCGGGTCGTCGAGCAGCCGGGCGATCAGCTTGGCGAACTCGCCCTCGTCGTTCGGCGGCGCGTACACGGCCGCGTCCCCGGCCGACACCCGCGCCTCCTTCAGGTCGAACGAGACGATCGGGCGGCCCATCGCCATGTACTCCAGCACCTTGTTCATCGTGGACACGTCGTTGAGCGGGTTGCTCGGGTCCGGCGAGAGGCACACGTCGGCCGTGGACAGGTAGCGCAGCAGGTCCTCGTCCGGGATGCGCCCGGTGAACTCGACCAGGTCGCCGAGGCCGAGCTCGCGGGCGAGCGCGACCATCGCGTCGAAGGTGTCCCCGGCCCCGATGAAGACCGCGTGCCAGTCGGTACGGCCCAGCTCGTCGCGGAGCCGGGCGAGCGCGCGCAGCGCGTAGTCCACCCCGTCCTGCGGGCCCATCACGCCGAGGTAGCAGAGCAGGTGCGGCTTGCCCCGCTTCAGCTCCGGCTCGGGCGGCACCTGCCGGAACCGCTCGACCGCGGGCGCGCTGCGCACCACGAACACGTCCTCGGGCCGCTTGCCGCCGCGCAGCACCGCGGCCTGGCGGTAGCTCTCGTTCGTGGCGATCACCACGTCGGCGGCCCGGTAGGTGAGCCGCTCCAGCAGGCACACCGCCCGGTAGAGCAGGTCCTGGCCGCGGCCGAACCGGGACAGGTAGAGCTCGGGCACGAGGTCGTGCTGGTCGTAGACGAACCGCGCGCCCCGCCGCCGCAGCGGCCGGGCCGCCAGGAACAACAGGTCGGGCGGGTTGCAGGCGTGCACCACGTCGACCGGCCCGACCTTCCGGGCGAGCCGCAGGGTGTGCCACAGCGCCAGGCCGTACTCGCGCACGTAGCCGAGCGGCCCGCCGGTCGCGGGCCGGAGCGGGTAGCGGTGGATGTGCACGCCGTCGAGCAGCACGTACGACTCGGTGTCCCGCTTGGCGCCCTTGGGGCAGATGACGTGCACCTCCCACCCGGCGTCGCGCAGCGCCGTGCTCTCCTGCCAGACCCGCCGGTCGAACGGCACCGACAGGTTCTCCACGAGGATCAGCGCCCGCCTGCGCCGCGGCGCGCCGGCGCCGCCGGCGGGCGGCTCGATGCGGTCGGGGGTCGCGTTACCAGCCAATGCCCACGTATCCCGGGTCGGCCCGGCGCGTCTCCGCGTCGGGGAGGCGGACAAGGTCGACGATGATGCGGTCGCCCGCGCGCTCCAGGGCGGCGAGCACGGCGTCGTCGGTGCAGCCGATCACGCACACCTCGGCGTGGTCGAGCACCGCGTCGGCGTCGTTGGTGAGCAGCTCGCCGAGGTGGGGGAGGCGGCTGTCGATGTACTCGCGGTTCGCGCCGATCAGCCGGGACAGCGACACCCCGGCGTCGTAGATGCGCAGGTCGTACCCCTTGCCGAGGAGCCGCTCGGCGAGCTCCACCAGCGGGCTCTCCCGCAAATCGTCGGTGCCCGGCTTGAACGACAGCCCGAACAGCCCGATCTTGCGCCGCCCGCTCGCGGTGACCAGGGCGAACGCGCGGCGCAGGTGCTCCTCGTTCGACGGCAGCACGTTCGCCAGCAGCGGCACCGACACGTCGGCCCGCTGCGCCGCGTACACCAGCCCGCGCAGGTCCTTCGGCAGGCAGGAGCCGCCGAACGCGAACCCGGGCCGCAGGTACGCCGGGCTGATGTTGAGCTTGCGGTCGGCGAGGAAGACGTCCATCACCCGGTGCGAGTCGATGTGGAACGCCTGGCTGATCGCGCCGAGCTCGTTGGCGAAGGCGATCTTCAGCCCGTGGAAGGCGTTGTCGGCGTACTTCGACAGCTCGGCGACCGGGATCGGCACCCGGAACACCGGCCCGGGCAGGCCCTCATACAGCGCCTCGACCACGTCGCCGCTCGCCGGGTCGTACTCGCCGATCACGGTCTTCGGCGGGTCGAAGAAGTCCCGGACGCTGCTGCCCTCGCGCAGGTACTCCGGGTTGACCGCGACCCCGAAGTCGGTCCCGGCGACGAGCCCGGAGGCGCGCTCGAGGATCGGCACGAGCAGGCCGGTGCAGGTGCCGGGCAGCATCGTGCTGCGGAACACCACGGTGTGCCGCGGCCCGGTGCCGTCCGGGGCGCGGGCCTGCGCGCCGAGCGCGGCCCCGATCTGCTCGGCGACCCGCTCCAGGTACGTCGTGGACAGGCTGCCGTTCGGCGCCGAGGGGGTGCCGACGCAGACGAGGGACACCTCGCTCGCCGCGATCGCCTCGGCCGCGTCGAGGGTGGCCCGCAGCGCGCCCTCGGCCACCACCCGGGCGGTGAGCTCGCCGATCCGCTCCTCGACCAGCGGCGCCTGCCCGCGGTTGATCATCTCGACCTTGAGCGGGTTGACGTCGACGCCGATCACCTCGTGCCCGCGGGACGCGAGGCAGGCCGCCGAGACGCAGCCCACGTAGCCGAGGCCGAACACGCTGATTCTCATCGATCGCCTCCGTCGGTCACCGGGTCAGGGCGCGAAGCCGCCGTACGGCGCCGCGTAATCGCGGGCCGAAGGCCGACGCCTTCGCGGCCGAGATCATCGAGTTGCGGGCCCTCCGCAGCGCCCGCCGGGCCGGGTTCCTCGTGACGAGGCCCTGGCACACCCACGTCTCGCCGGTCTTCGCCCGGCGCTTGTACTCGTCCTCGCCCCGGCCGAGGTCGATGCGCTCGACGCCGAGGGCGGGGGCGGCGGCGACGAGCTCGCGCAGCAGGATCCAGCCGGGCCCGAGCGCGGCGAACGCGGGGTCGTAGCAGGGGAACCACCAGTGCAGCACCCGCCCCGCGCGGATCCCGAAGTGCGCGGCGATCAGGTGCGGCCCGGCGTGCAGGGTGGAGAGCACCCCGCCGAACGAGCCGTCCCGGGTGTGCAGCAGCCGGGCGAGCAGCGCGACGTTCCGCGGGTCGGCGAAGTGGTCGCGCACCCCCGTGGCCGCGTACTGCCGCCGCTTCAGCTCGATCAGCCGGTCCAGGCACGCCTCGTCGAGCGAGGCGGCGACGAACCGCACCGGCCCGTGCAGCCGCTCCGCCTTCGCCGCCCGGCGGCGCGCCTGCGCCATGTTCTCCCGGCCGCTGCGGGAGGCCCGGCCGAGGTAGCCGGGAAGGCCACCCGACACGTCCAGGTACGGCGAGACCCGCCGGCCCTCCACGTACGGCTCGAAGCCGGCGTAGCCGTCGAGCAGGTGGTCGAACGCGAACGCGCGCACCCCGCCGTCGAGCAGCCGCAGCGGCGGGAACTCGGCCCCGGGCGGGATCACCGGCCCCTGGAAGTCGGCGGCGGGCCACCCGGCGGGCCGCAGCAGCGACCGCTCCCGGTGGCACGGCAGCAGCGCGCACACCCTCCCGGCGCGGTCCCGGCCCACCACGACCTGCACCGGGCGGCCGGTGGCGTGCACCGCGGCGGCGAAGCCGGGGTGGAAGTAGGGGCTGTCGAGCATCGGGTTCGCCGCCCGCAGCCGGTGCCAGGCCTCCAGCTCCTCGCCGCCGAGCGCGTCGAACGGCACGGTGCGCCAGGCCACCGGGGGGCCGGGGAGCCCGGCCTCGGCCGGGCCGCCGCGCCCGGGCCCGGTCGGCGTGGCGGCGTCCCCGCGCGTTGGGCCGGTCATCGTCACCTCCCTCGGTCGGGCGGGTCACCCCGCGAGCGTGCGGACGCGGCGGGACGGCAGGACGAGCGCGGCGATCGCCGCCCGGGACGTGCGGCGGCCGGCGAGCGCGCGGAGCGCCTCGCCGAGCGCGACCGCGAGGAAGTAGGCGGCCGAGGCGACCGGCCCGTGCCGCCGCGCGAACAGCCGCACCTTGTTCACCACGAGCAGCGACGCCAGGCGCGGGTCGACGCCGGAAGCGCCGCCGATGTGCTCGGCCACGGCGGCGGGCTCGTACCAGAGCGTCCAGCCGTGGTCGGCGGCCCGCAGCGCGTACTCGGTCTCCTCGCTGTAGAGCAGGAACGACTCGTCCCAGTCGCCGATCTCGCGGATCAGGTCGGTGGCGACGAGCATCGCCGCGCCGGTCGCCCACACCGCCGGGCCGGGCCGTTCGTACTCCCGCGGGTCGGTGACGAGCTCGCCGAGCCGGGCGACCCGCCCGGCGAGGCGGCCGCCGATCAGCGCCTCGGCGAACGCCCGCCCCACCGTGGGCATGCGGCGCAGCGACGGCTGCAGGCTGCCGTCGGGGTTGACGAGCTTCGGCACGGCGATGCCGACCCGGCCGCGCAGCGCCGCGGCGAGGCGGGCGAGGCTGCCGGGCCGCAGCCGGCAGTCCGGGTTGAGCACGCAGATCGCGTCGAGGCCGTCGAGGTCGAGCGCGGCGACGCCGGCGTTCACCGCGGCCGCGTACCCGGCGTTCCGGCCGACCTGGACCACGCGCACCGGCAGCGTGTCCGCGGCGGCGCGGGCGATCGCCACCGAGTCGTCGGCGGAGGCGTTGTCCGCGACGACCACGGCGGCGAGCCGTACGCCCGCGGCGCCGTCCGGCAGCGACGCGAGGCAGCCGCCGAGCACGGCGGCGCTGTTGTAGGTGACGATCACGGCGGCGACGCGGGGCTCGGGGTGCGCTTCGCCGGACATCACGTGACCGTCCGTCGGGGGGAAGTGGGCATGCTCCCTCGCTCTCGGCCCGTTCGGGGATCGGGGGTTCGGGGTTCGGGCGGGGACGTCGGGAATCGCGGGCGGCGCCGGGGAGTGCGCCGTCCGGGGTCAGCCGCGCAGCCGTTTCACGGTGCGGACGGCGAGCGAGCGCGCGCGGGCGAGCGGTGCGGGGCGCTCGTCGAGCACCCGGCGGGTCCAGGCGGCGTCGAGGTCGCGCCGCAGGCTGGTGCGGGCCTGCAGCCAGGCGTCGGGCCGGGCGCGGCCGCCGTCGCTGGTGTAGGCGCGGGTCACGCCCGCCTGCCGCAGCCGCCGCAGCACGTGCCGGTCGTACGAGCCGAACGGGATCGCCACCCGGGTCACCGGCCGGCCGGTGAGCTCGCTGAGCACCCGGTGGGCCGCGCCGAACTCCTCGCTCGCCTGCCGCGCGTCGAGCCGCCGCCAGTCCCGGTGCGCCCAGCCGTGCGAGCCGACCGTCATGCCCGCCGCGACCAGCTCCCGCACGCCGTCGGCGTCGAGCCGGCCCGGCTCGCCGAGGCGGCCCGCGAGCACGAAGAACTCGGCGACGAGGCCGCGCTCGCGCAGCCGGGGCAGCGCGATCTCCACGTCGGAGGCGTTGCCGTCGTCGAAGGTGAGGCGGACGTCCGGGCGGCCGGCCACCGCGTCGAGCACCTGCTCGAACTGCTCGACGGTCACCCACGTGTCCTGCTCGCCGGGCTCGAACGGGCGGGACGGCGGGCCGATGCCGTGCACCGTGAGATTCACCACCGAACGCATCAACAGCCTTTCAGGTAACGATCGGGGCATTTCAGGCCCGGAGCCGCGCGGCCTGGGGAATGGTCCCCATTGTCAGTGATATCTGCTTTCGCCGTGACACGATAGCCGGATTTCGGCATCGTGTCCGCCCCGGAATTCATCGCCCGGATCCCCGGGCGTCCGGCGGTGCATTCCGCGCACCGCAAAGGGCAGTGCAAAGACTATTACCGGCGCGTCCGTCAAGACCGCGGCGTGACCGATTCAGGACATCCATTCGGGCGGCGGGAGGCGACGCCGGGTTCGGCGACCGGGAAAAATGGCGTACATTTCGCCGATCGCGGTATTTCCCGGGCGCGGGCTCAGTGGTGCGCGGCGTACCAGGCGACCGTGCGCCGCAGCCCCTCCTCCAGGCCCACCGTCGGCCGCCAGCCGAGCGCCTCGGCCGTGGGCCCGATGTCGCTGACCTGCGGCCGGTCGAGCGGGCGGTCCGGCACCGCGCCGAACCGCGGCCGGCCCCGGCCGCCGGCGATCCGGGCGAGCAGCTCCACGGTCTCCCGCACCGTCACCTGGCCGCCCCCGCCGACGTCGAGCACCCGGCCCACCGCCGCCTCGGCCCGGGCGGCGCGCAGGAACGCCGCCACCACGTCGTCGACGTACACCCAGTCCACCAGGCGGGTGCCGCTGCCGACCTCCGGGTCCTCGCCGCGCAGCAGCTTGAGCGTCACGTACGGCACGAGCTTGCGGGTGTCCGGCTGCGCCGGGCCGTAGACCATCGCCACGCGCAGCACGGTCACCGGCACGCCCCACAGCGCGTGGTACATGCGCGCGTACCCGGTGGCGGCCCACTTCGCGGCCGCATACGGCGACTGCGGCGTGGGGTCGCCCTCGCGCGGCTCCTCCACCGAGCCCGCGAGCACCAGGCGGCGGAGCGGGACCTCGGTGGCCGCGGCGAGCAGGTTCACCGCCGCGCCGAGGTTGCCGTCGAGCGTGGCGCGCACGATGCCCGGGTCCCGCGCCCCGGTCACCGCGCTCGCGAGGTGGAACACGTAGTCCGGGCGGACGCGCCGGAGGAGCCCGAGCGCGGCCTCCGGGTCGGCGAGGTCGGCGGCGTGCCACACCTCGCCGTGCTCCGAGACCCGCCCGGGGCGGCGGCTCACCGCGTGCACCACCGCGCCGAGCTCGGCGAGGCGCCGCGTCAGATGGGCCCCGATGAATCCGGACGCGCCGGTCACCAGCGCCCGCGCCCCGCCCCAGAAATCCGGCTCCGCCACGCCGCCGCCCTCCGTCCTCCCCGGCCCGAACTCGCTTCGGCTATCGAACAAACGTGAATCCTACGCCGATCTTGACATATCCGGAGGGTCAAAATGATGTTCCGCATCGGCCGCGACCGGGACGAAACGGGCGGCGCCGCGGCGCGATTTTCGGTGGCGCGGAAACCGTGTTTGCGGATGTCTGGACCAGCGGTGCGGAAAACCGGTTGGAAAACGCGCGCGGGGCCCGGCGTATGCCGGGCCCCGCAGCGTTCAGTCCGTCCGAAACCGGAGAAAAAGGTCAGTTCACCCGCCAGGTGTCCCCGGAGAGCAGCAGCTCGCGCAGGTCGCCCCTGCCCTGCTCGGCGATCGCCCGCTCGATCTGCTCGTTCATCAGGTCCTCGTACGCGGGCCGGTCCACCGAGCGGAAGACGCCGATCGGCACGTGCTGGAAGGCGGGCTCGTCGAGCCGGGACAGCGCGAACGCCACCGACGGGTCGGGGTTGTGCACGTCGTGCACGAGGATCTCCTCCTCGGGCACGGACGCGCGGTCGACCACCTCGAGGGCGCCGTTCGCGGCCCGCCGTACCGCCTTGGTGGCCGAGACGATCGGCTTGCCGTGCTCCAGGCGCAGGGTGATGTCGTCCCGCGTCCCCGGGTCCTTGAGGTCCTCGAACGCGTTGTCGTTGAAGATCGGGCAGTTCTGGTAGATCTCCACCAGCGCGGTGCCGCGGTGCTCGGCCGCCGCGCGCAGCACCGACTGCAGGTGCTTGCGGTCGGAGTCGACGGTGCGGGCGACGAAGGACGCCTCGGCGCCGATCGCGAGCGAGATCGGGTTGAACGGCCGGTCCACCGAGCCCATCGGCGTCGACTTGGTGATCTTGCCGAGCTCGGAGGTGGGCGAGTACTGGCCCTTGGTGAGGCCGTAGATCCGGTTGTTGAACAGCAGGATCTTCAGGTTGATGTTGCGGCGCAGCGCGTGGATCAGGTGGTTGCCGCCGATCGACAGCGCGTCGCCGTCACCGGTGACCACCCACACCGACAGGTCGGGCCGGGAGGCGGCGAGACCGGTCGCGATCGCCGGGGCGCGGCCGTGGATCGAGTGGATCCCGTAGGTGTTCATGTAGTACGGGAACCGCGAGGAGCAGCCGATGCCCGAGACGAACACGATGTTCTCGCGCTTGATGCCGAGCTCGGGCAGGAAGGACTGCACCGCCGCCAGGATCGCGTAGTCACCGCAGCCCGGGCACCACCGGACCTCCTGGTCGGACTTGAAATCCTTCAGCGTCTGCTTGCCGTCGGCCTTCGGGACGAGCCGCAGGCCCTTGCCGTTGAGGGACTCACTCACTGTCGATCACGTCCTGGATCACTCCGGCCAGCTCCTGGGCCTTGAACGGCAGGCCGCGCACCCGGTTGTAGCTGATGACGTCCACGAGGAACCTCGCCCGCAGCAGCATCGCCAGCTGCCCGAGGTTGATCTCCGGCAGCAGCACCTTGTCGTAGGAGCGCAGCACGTCGCCGGTGTTCTTCGGCAGCGGGTTGAGGTGGCGCAGGTGGGCCTGGGCGACCTTGCCGCCCGCGGCGCGCACCCGCCGCACCGCGGCCGCGATCGGGCCGTAGGTGGAACCCCAGCCGAGCACGAGCACCCGCGCGTCCCCGGTCGGGTCGTCGACCTCGAGGTCCGGCACGTCGATGCCGTCCACCTTCGCCTGGCGCAGCCGCACCATCAGGTCGTGGTTGTCCGGGTCGTACGAGATGTTGCCCGCTCCGTCGGACTTCTCCAGGCCGCCGATGCGGTGCTCCAGCCCGGCCGTGCCCGGGACCGCCCACGGGCGGGCGAGGGTCTCCGGGTCGCGCTTGAACGGCAGGAAGGCGCCGTTCTCGCCGTTCGGCTCGGTGGTGAACGGCACCGAGATGTCCGGCAGCTCGTCCGGGTCGGGCACCCGCCACGGCTCGGAGCCGTTGGCGAGGTAGCCGTCCGAGAGCAGGAACACCGGGGTGCGGTACTTCAGCGCGATCCGCGCCGCCTCGATCGCGGCGTCGAAGCAGTCGGACGGCGTGGCCGGGGCGACCACCGGCACCGGCGACTCGCCGTTGCGGCCGAACAGCGCGAGCAGCAGGTCGGCCTGCTCGGTCTTGGTCGGCATGCCGGTGGACGGGCCGGCCCGCTGCACGTCCACGATGATCAGCGGCAGCTCGGTGGCGACCGCGAGGCCGATCGTCTCCGACTTCAGCACCACGCCCGGGCCCGAGGTGGTGGTGACGCCGAGCGACCCGCCGAACGACGCGCCGAGCGCGGCGCCCACGCCCGCGATCTCGTCCTCGGCCTGGAAGGTGCGCACCCCGAACCGCTTGTGCTTGGACAGCTCGTGCAGGATGTCGGAGGCCGGGGTGATCGGGTAGGAGCCGAGGAACAGCGGCAGCCCGGACCGCACCGAGGCCGCGACGAGGCCGAGCGCCAGCGCCTGGTTGCCGGTGATGTTCCGGTAGGTGCCGGGGGCGAGCCGGGCCGGCTTCACCTCGTAGGAGACCGAGAACGACTCGGTGGTCTCGCCGTAGTTCCAGCCCGCCTGGAACGCCGCGATGTTCGCCTTGGCGATCTCCGGCTTCTTGGCGAACTTGGTCTCCAGGAACCGGATCGTCGCCTCGGTCGGCCGGTTGTACAGCCAGGACAGCAGGCCGAGGGCGAACATGTTCTTGGCGCGCTCGGCGTCCTTCTTGGAGATGTCGAAGCCCTCGAGCGCCTTGACGGTGAGCGAGGTGAGCGGCACCGCGTGCACCCGCCACTGCTCCAGCGAGCCGTCCTCGAGCGGGTTGCTGTCGTAGCCGACCTTCTGCAGGTTGCGCTTGGTGAACTCGTCGGTGTTGACGATGATGTCCGCGCCGCGCGGCAGGTCGCCGAGGTTCGCCTTGAGGGCGGCGGGGTTCATCGCGACGAGCACGTTCGGGGCGTCGCCGGGGGTGAGGATGTCGTGGTCGGCGAAGTGGAGCTGGAAGCTCGACACGCCCGGCAACGTCCCCGCCGGCGCGCGGATCTCCGCGGGGAAGTTCGGCAGGGTGGAGATGTCGTTGCCGAACTCGGCGGTCTCCGCGGTGAAGCGGTCGCCGGTGAGCTGCATGCCGTCGCCCGAGTCGCCCGCGAAACGGATGATCACGCGGTCAAGCTGCCGGACCTGCTTGGTCATCGGGCCTCCCCCTCCGGCCTCGCGGCGGGCGTGCGGCCGCCCTTCCTGCTGCCGATCTCGATCTCGATCACAGGATCTCCTTGGCCGGCCCCACGGCCAGGGTGCCGCTGTCTGTGGTTGCCTCGCTGCGCTCGATCACAGCTCAGTCCTCCCGGTGCGCGCCGGAACCGAGATGATCGCGGCGCGCTTGTCGCCTACATGCTAAGTCGGGTTCGGTACGAACATCATCGCCGCGCGACCCGTGAGTCCGTGTCCTGGGTCGCACGCGGTGGGGGTCGATCGCGGTGCCGGCGCCCCGCCGTACCCGAGGCGCCCCGTCGTCGACGAGGGGACTACGCGCAGGAGACCCGTCCCGGGTCGGGGCCCGACGGAGGGCGTGGCCGCGTCCTCAGGCCCGAAGCGTCACAGGGCGACACAGCGTCGCCGCCAGCCGGCCGAAATCGACGTGGCGACGGGCGAACAGCATGGTCTTCGTCACGATGGCCCACTATACGACGCGCGCGGGCGGGTGCCCCGCGCGGCCCTGCGTGTCTCCGGCAAAACGCGCGCCGGATACCGGCATCTTCTTCAGCGTACCGTGCACCTGCCGCGACCGGTCGTGCCGCACCGGTGCCGCCAGCCGCTATCGGCCCAGGTCGGCGACGGTGACAAAGATGTATCCCCGGCGTGCGAGGGCGTCGAGCACGCGGGGCAGCGCCTCGGCGACGGCGCGGCTCTCGTGCAGCAGCACGACCGCGCCCGGGCGGGCGGCGGCGAGCGCCCGCGCGGCGATCGCGTCGGGCCCGGCGCCGGCGGCGACGGTCACGTCCGGGTGCACGAGCGTCACGCCGAGCCGCCGCGCGATCGCGGCCACCCGCGGGTCCGAGCGCCCGTACGGCGGCAGCACGAGCGCGGGCGGCGTGCCGGTCGCCGCGCCGGCCGCGTGCCGGCCCTGGGCGATCTGGTCGGCGGCCTCGCTCGGGGTGAGCGTGGTGAGGTCGCGGTGTGACCAGGTGTGGCTTGCGACGAGGCCGCAGCCGGTGTCCGCGTTCCGGACCAGGTCGGGGCGGGCCGCGGCGTTGCCGCCGAGGACGAAGAACGTGCCGCACGCCCGGTGCCGCCGCAGGGCCTGGACGATCGCGGCGGTGTACGGCCCCGGGCCGTCGTCGAAGGCGAGCGCGACGCACGGCCGCGCCGTGCAGTCGGCCCCGCCCCGGACGGCGCGCGGGGGCACGGCGTCCGGCTCCGCGGCCGGGGGCTCGGTGGGCGGCGGGGTCGCCTCGGGCACGGAGGCGCGGACCGCGGCCTGGGCCCGGCGGCCGAGGTCGGACAGGAGGGCGGCGGCGGTGGCGGCCGGGATCTCGACCGCGACGCGTTCGGTCGCGCCGATCCGCGGGTCGTCGAGCTCGACCACGAGGTCGCCGCGGCGGGTGAAGTTGAGCGAGTCGAACAGCACCGGGTCGGGCGTGATTTTGTCGGGGGCGACGCCGGTGCGCCGGGTCCGGACGCGCCGCCGGGTGGTGTCGGCGAGCGCGGCGAGCGCGCCGGGCCGCAGCAGGTCCGCCGAGGGGTGGAGGGCCGCGCCGTGGCGGTCGTACCAGAAGGTGGCGAAGCCGTTCGCCCAGCGGTCGCCGGCCGGCTCGCCGAGGCGGAACCGCACCCCGAGCATGTCGCCGGTGGCCGCGGTGAGCCGCCAGTCGGCGGTCATCGCCCGCCGCCCGGCCGCCTGCTTGCCGCCGCCGCGGCGCGGGGCCGCGGGCACGCGGTCGCGGGCCACGCCGCGCAGCCAGGCGTGCAGGCCGCGGCCGAGGGCGGGCGCGCCGGCGAGGGTCGGGTAGGTGAGGTGCACCTGCGGGTCGTCCCGGGCGATCGTGCCGATGCCGAGCCCGGGGACGCGCGCGGGGTCGACGAAGTCGACGAACGCGGGCCCGGACGGCACCACGACCCGGTCCGCGGCGGGGCCGGTGGGCGGGCGCGGGGCGGTGCCGCACGCCGCCAGCAGGGCGAGCGACGCGAGACACGCGGCGGACCGGAGTCGAGGCACAAATGTCACATTAGGGGTGATATTCGTCCATTTAGCGATCTTTTACCTGATCAACGATCAACCTTTGGCTGCGCTGGGTAACCGCCGGGCGACCTTGCGGCGGACGGGGCACCCGCGTGCGTCCGGACAATAGGGAAAAGGAGTCCCGAGGAGAGGAGGGCGACATGGCGGTGACGGATCTGCCGATGCCCGTGAGGCGCCCGGACCAGGGCCCCCAGGCGCGGCCGGCGACCGCGCCGCTGCGCCTCACCCTCGACGCCGGCGGCCGCCGGTACGCGCTGTGGGTGTTCGACGTGGGCCTCGCCTGCTGCGCGGTGGAGTTCGCCGCCTTCGCGGCGGGCCATACGGCGCCGTCCGGCGACGCCGGGGAGCCCGCCCCGGCCGAGGTGGACGTCCTGGTGGTCTCCGGCACGGTCACCGACAAGATCGCCCCGGCGGTGCGGCGGCTGTACGCGGAGCTGCCCGACCCCAAGTACGTGATCTCCTTCGGGGCGTGCGCCAACTCCGGCGGGCCGTACTGGGACTCCTACTGCGTGACCAAGGGCGTCGACCAGCTCATCCCGGTGGACGTGTACGTGCCCGGGTGCCCGCCCCGGCCCGAGGCGCTGCTCGACGGCCTCGCCCGGCTCGAGGAGCGGCTCGCCGCGGAGCGACGGGAGGCCGCGGATGAGCGCTGAGGCGTCCGCCGCGGACGTGCGGGCCGCGCTGCGCGACCGGTACGGCGAGCGCGTGCGGCTGTCGGAGTCGTTCGGCGAGCTCACCGCCGAGGTCGCGCCCGAGCTGTGGCCGGAGCTCGCGGCCTTCGCCCGGGACCGGCTGGGCATGACGTTCTTCGACTGGCTCACCGGGGTGGACGAGCCGCCGGACCGGATCGCGGTCGTGGCGCACGTGTACGACGTGGCCGCCCGCCGGCGGCTGCTGCTGCGCACCGCGGTCGACCGGGACGCGCCGCGGCTGGCCACCCTCACCGGGGTCTACCGGGGCGCGGACTGGCACGAGCGCGAGACGTACGAGATGTTCGGGGTGGTCTTCGACGGCCACCCGGACCTGCGGCCGCTGCTGCTGCCCGACGGCTTCGAGGGGCACCCGCTGCGCAAGGACTTCGTCCTCGCCGCCCGGGTCGCCAAGCCGTGGCCCGGGGCGAAGGAGCCGGGGGAGTCCGGCCGCGACACGCCGCGCCGCCGCCGGTTGCTGCCGCCGGGCGTCCCGCCCGACTGGGGCGCGCCGGAGACCTGACGTCGTCCGCCGCGCCGGTCGGTGCCCGGAACGCGCGTGCGATCCGGCGCGGTCCGATGCACCGGTGCCGGATGCCCGCGCCTGCGCGGTCCGGTCACCGGCGTTTCCAGTGGTGACAGGCGACGGGGTCTCGGCCTGACCGGGGCGCGCCATGGCCGCGCGAGCGCCGAGCGTCCCGCCGATCCGGCCGGCGGACGATCGCCGTGCCGGGCGCCCCGCTGAGCCGCCCCGCTCGCGACGGAGCACGGGCCTGCCAGGGCGTCGCCGCCGGGGCGACCACCTGCGTGCGCGCCCGTCGTCCACCGCCGGGACGCGGCCGCCGGGCGCGTCGTTCGGCGCCGCGATCGGTGCGTCGATCGCGGGCGGCCGGTGGCCCGGCGGAGGGCGCGCCGCCCGGCCGGGCGATACCGGCATATCTGGATAAGACGCCACTTATCAGCCGTTTATGGGGTCTATTTCGCAAAGTTCATCGAACACAGTTTCCTCTGGACACGAAGAGTAATTGCGTAAATACTCTCGGTGTGGTGCGAGCCGCTCCAATCGATCAATGCGCGCAAAGGTTTCCCGCTGCAGCGAACGGAGCGGTCGTTCAGGAATATCCCAGAGGAGTAGCACATGCAGCTGAGCCGAGTAGTGGCGAGCGCGGCCGTCGCCGCCGCCTGCCTCGGGGCGATCGCCCCGGCGAGCGCGGCGCTCGCCGACGGTCACTCCACGTCCACGAACCGGCCGGAACTTCGCAGCAGGTTCCTGCTCGTGACGCTGGAGAACGAGAACGTGTCGAACTTCCAGCGTCGGTACGTGTACTGCCCCCAGGGCTGGCGCGTGGTCGGCGGCGGCGCCGAGGCGCAGGGCCCGAACGCGGTCCTGCTCGGTTCCTTCCCGACCCTCGACCGGCGGGGCTGGATCGGCATCGGCCGGTCGACCGTCGGCGACACGGTCGGCATCAGCGTCTACGCGATCTGCGCGCGCTGATCCCGCCGCCACGGCTTGCCGATGACGGGCGTCGCCGGGGCGCCCGTCATCGGCCGGTCACCCGGCCGGCGCGTACGTCAACGGGGACGTCCGCCGCCGGAAGCGGTGATCGGGGGAGGCCCCGGGTCGGTGCCCGGCCCGGGGCGGTCCTTCGCGTCCGGGACGCCGGACGCTCGCGCACGCCGGATCAGTCCAGATAGATCGTGTACTCGGCGAGGTCGGAGGTGAGGTGCGGGGGCAGCCCGACCGTCGCGGAGAGCTCCTCGGCGGAGATGAACCCGCCCACCGTCTCACGGACCTCGACGATCTTCCGGGCGAGCTCGGGGGTGATGCCCGGAATGGTGGCGATGACCTCGGCCGGCGCGTGGTTGGCGTCCACCAGGCCGCCGTCGTCGTACTGGCGGGGCAGGTCCGGCCGTCCGATGCGGAGCTCCTTGGCCAGGGCCGGGTCCCTCTTGGCGAGCTCCCGGGCCTCCTGGCGGAGGTTCCTGCGGTGCTGGGCGAGGGCGATGGCGCGCTCGTTCGGCGTCTGCGGCGGCTTGCCGAGCCCGAAGACCTTCGACCGGATCGCGAACGAGTGACCGGTCCCGCCCGCCCAGTTGGCGAACAGGCCCATGGCGGCGAGCAACGAGATCAGCTCGCTCCCCGCGGAGGCGCCCAGCAGGAAGGTGAGCAGCCCGATCCCGTAGAGCACGGCGCAGGCGGCCAGGCCGGCGCTCTTCGCCCGGTACGCGCCGTACCCGATCGTGAACGGGGTGGCGAAGCCGCAGGTGAACAGCGGTGCCAGCGCCCACACGTAGCTGCCGGCCTCGGACGGCTGGGGAACGGGGGGAGGAGGGGGATAGCCCGGGCCCGGGTGGGGACCGCCGCCCGGGAAGGGGCGGGGATCGTGCGGCCGCGGCGGGCGCGGCGGATGGGGCCGCGGCGGCGCGGGAGGACGCTGCGCGTGGGGACGCGGCGGCGCCGCCCCCGGAGCGCGTACCGGCGGCGGTGCGGGCGGCGGCGGGGGCGGGAACGCCTCCGGCGCCGGGCGGTGGCGGATGGGCACCGTCGGGCCCGCTGAGGCCGTGGTATCGGAGGGCCTCTCACCCCGGCGCTTCGGATCGGAGGATGCAGAAGGGGAACGTTGGGGATTCCGGAAGGGAGGCTGGGGATTCCCCGTGGGCACGTCTGCTGCTTCCTCGTGCGGATCGTATGGCTGGGATCCCCGGTCCCCCGGCCCGTTCGTCGACTGCATATCGGAAGAATACGTAGCCGAGCACCCAGTGGCATCGGCCTTTTGGGGGAGTCCGATCCCTTTCGCCGCTGTTTGTGGTTGATTCGTCCCTGGTCACGGCCGGGGGATTCGCCGGGCGAAACGCGTGGACGGGGCGCCGCCGCGGTGCCGGTAAGGTGCAGGACGGGGGATGCCCCGAGCGTCCCCGGCACACCCGGACGAGCCGCGCGGGCCGCCGGTGAAGCGCACCCGGCGGGACCCGAGGGCTGGCGAAAGGGCTGATCACCGTGCGCGACACGATGCAGGGACCGACGCCGCGGCACCCGGCCGCGCGGCCCGGCCTGCCTGCGCGCAGCCGCGGGGTCATCGCACTGGTCGAGGAGAACTGCACGGCCTGCATGCTGTGCGCCCGCGAATGTCCCGACTGGTGCATCTACATCGACTCGCACAAGGAGACCGTGCCGGCGCCCAAGGGCGGACGGCCGCGCGTGCGCAACGTGCTCGACCGGTTCGCGATCGACTTCTCCTTGTGCATGTACTGCGGCATCTGTGTCGAGGTGTGTCCGTTCGACGCGCTGTACTGGTCGCCGGAGTACGCCTACGCCGGGCACGACATCCACGACCTGCTGCACGAGAAGGACCGGCTCGGCGAGTGGGTGGCCACGGTGCCGGACCTGCCGCCGTCCGCGGGCCGCGCCGCCTCCGCCCCGGCCGGGGCGGGCCGCCCCGCCGAGGCGGGTCCCCGGGCGGACCGGGTCGCGGAGACCGCCCCGTCGCCGGCCGCGGCCGAGCCCGGCGCGGTACGGCCCGCCGCCGCGGCGGCGGACGAGCGGCCCGGCGACGGCGATGCCGTACCCGGCCCGGCCGGGCGTCCGCGGCCCGGGCAGGGCTCCTCGCGCGAGCTGCTGACGAACGTGCGGTCGATCCGCCCGCCGGGCGGGCTGCCGGGCGTGGGGTCGGAACCGGACGCCGCGGCCGCCGCGCCGCGGCCCGAGCCGTCGTCCCAGGAGCCGGGTGGCGTGCGGCGCCCGAGCGCCCGGGAGCTGCTGCGGAACGTCCGGTCCATCCGGCCGCCGGGCGGGCTGCCCGGGACGGGCGCCCCGGCCGCCGAGCCTGCGGGCAAGGAAACGCCCGAGACGCCGGCCGGTGGCGCGCCGCGCCCGAGCGCCCGGGAGCTGCTGCGGAACGTGCGGTCGATCCGCCCGCCGGGCGGGCTGCCCGGCGTGGGGACGGACCGGGCCGGATCCGAGGGGACAGCCGCCTCGCCGGGCGAAGACGCGCCCGAGCGGCCGGGTGGCAGGACGCCCGGGAAGCCGGGCGGTGACGTGCGGCGGCCCAGCGCCCGGGAGCTGCTGCGCAACGTGCGGTCGATCCGGCCGCCGGGGAGCCTGCCGCAAAGCCCCGAGGACGCCTAGGGCGGCGGGCCCGGCCGCGGACGCCCGGGACCGCGGTGCGGGGGCGGGCGCGGTGCCGATGCCGGATGTCGCCGTACGACGCCCGGCGGCAGGGGCCGCTTCCCGGCCGCCGCCCGTCCCGCCGGTGGCGCCGGTTCGGGTCGGGGCACCGCAAACCTCTTCCCTTGCTCGGCACGCCCGATTCAGAAATTGTTCTGCTTCTAGCGGACTCGCCGGAATTCTGCCTTTAGTCCGCTTTGGGGTGATCGTCCGAGGGAACGTTCACCGCTGTCACATGCGTTGATACGGGTGACAGCGGGACCAATGCATGCGAGGCAAAGGGGGAGGCGTGCACCACAACGGTCTGCGTACCGCGGTTCTCCTGGGCGCCCTTTCCGCGCTGATCCTGGCGCTGGGGGCGTGGCTGGGAGGCAACGCCGGAGTGCAGATCGCGATCGTCGTCGCCCTGGTGACCAACGGCATCGCCTACTTCTTCTCCGACCGCATCGCGCTGTCCGCGATGCGGGCCCGGCCGGTGAGCGAGGTCGAGCAGCCCACGCTCTACCGGATCGTGCGCGAGCTGTCGACGCAGGCCCGCCAGCCGATGCCTCGCCTGTACATCTCGCCGACGATGCAGCCGAACGCGTTCGCCACCGGCCGCAACCCGCGGAACGCGGCGGTGTGCGTCACCCACGGCCTGCTCGCGATGCTGAACGAGCGCGAGCTGCGCGGGGTGATCGCCCACGAGCTGTCGCACGTCTACAACCGCGACATCCTGATCTCGTCCGTGGCCGGCGCGCTCGCCACGATCATCACGTACTTCAGCTACATCGCGATGTTCTTCGGCGGCTCGTCCGACGATGACGACGGCCCGGGCCTGCTGGGTGCGCTGCTCATGATGATCCTCGGCCCGGTCGCCGCCACGATGATCCAGCTCGCGATCTCCCGGGCCCGCGAGTACCAGGCGGACGAGTCGGGCGCGCTGCTCACCGGCGACCCGCTGGGCCTCGCCTCCGCGCTCCGCAAGATCGAGATGGGCACCCGGCGGATCCCGCTGCCCGAGGACAGCCGCCTCGCCTCCGCCTCGCACATGATGATCGCCAACCCGTTCCGCGGGGTGGGCATCGGGCGGCTGTTCTCCACCCACCCCTCGACCGCGGAGCGCGTCGCCCGCCTGGAGCGCATGGCCGGCTACCGCCGCTGAGCCGGCGCCCGGCCCGCAGCGCCCGGCCTAGAGCGCCCGATCGTCACCGGCGGCGGCCGTCATCCCTTGGCGGCCGCCGCGTCGATCTCCTCGTCGGTGAGCGCGGGCAGCCCGTCGATGCTTTGCCGGTTGTTCTTGATCCGGTACTGCCGCAGCTGCTCGGTGTCCTTGCGCTCGGCCCACTCGTCGAGCATCTCGCGGTCCTTCTCGAAGCTCAGGTACGGCACCGCGAAGCCGCAGGAGTCGGCGATGCGCTCGCAGCGCACCACGATGATCGCCCGCGCCCCTGGATGCGGCCCGAACCGCGCGCGCAGGCCGTCCCACTCGGCGTCCCCCGGCGTCACGACCCGGCCCGTGCCGTACAGCCGCAGCACCTTCGGCGGCCCGGAGAAGGCGCAGAACATGACGGTGATGCGCCCGTTGTCGCGGAGGTGGGCGATGGTCTCGCTGCCGCTCCCGGTGAGGTCCAGGTAGGCGACGGTGGTGTCGTCGAGGACCGCGAACGTGTCCGCGTACCCCTTCGGCGAGACGTTGACGTGACCGCCCTCCCGGGGCGCCGTCGCGACGAAGTACACCGGCTGCTCGGCGATGAACTCCCGCAGCCGGTCCGTCAGCCTGTCGTAGACCTTGCCCACGTCACCTCCCGCGTGCCATCCCGACCGTAGCGAAGGGTCGGTGCCCGGAGGTGAGATGCGTCACACGCCCGCCTCCGGCCGGACCGGCCGCGCCCGCCGCCGCGGCGGCGGCCACGCGCCCATCATGCCGCTGACCAGCACAATACGGCGGGCCGGAAACGCGAACCTCGCCGGGTGTGGCCCGATTCCGGTACGGCACGGCCACCCCTGCGGCCGTGCACGTTTCATGCCGGCGCGCCGGAGGTGCCGGGCCGGAATCAGGCGAGCGCCGATCCGGACGGATGGACGCACGTCGATCCCCAGGCCGCAGGCGGCGTTGCGGAAAACCGGGGAGGGGTGTCGTCCACAGGTGCCGGTGCCGCGCTGTGGATTCGCGGCCCGTTCCGCCGGCCGATCCGCGGATCCCCGCGTTCCGCAGGCCTCTCGTCACGGGCCCAGGCGTCCCCTCGGCCCGCGCCGTGGCCGCGCATCGGCGGTGCCGTACCCGCCGGTGTCCGCTCCTCGCGCGCGGCGGCATCGCCGCGTAGCGCGCCACGCCGGCGAGCGCGGACAGGAGCCTCGCAGCGTGGCCGCGAACGGCCCAGGGCACACGGGAGGGGCCACGGCCGTGACCGGCGCGTGCTCGTGACCGTATGCCCTGGATCCCCTGCCGCGTACGCGCCCCCGCCGGGGCCGCGGACACGGTGCGGCAGGGCGCCGTCGTCGCCTCAGCGGTAGTTCACGAACTGCAGCGCGATGTCGAGGTCCTTGCTCTTCAGCATGGCGATGACCGCCTGCAGATCGTCCTTCTTCTTCGAGCTGACCCGCAGCTCGTCGCCCATGATCTGCGCCTTCACGCCCTTGGGCCCCTCGTCGCGGATCATCTTGGCGATCTTCTTGGCGTGCTCCTGGTCGATGCCCTCCTTGAGGGACACCGGGAGCCGGTACTCCTTGCCCGACGGCTTGGGCTCACCGGGGTCGAGGATCTTCAGCGACTGTCCGCGCCGGATGATCTTCTCCTTGAAGACGTCGAGCACGGCCTTGGCCCGCTCCTCGGTGTTGGCCCGGATCTCGATGTCCTTGCCCGACCAGGCGATGCTCGCCCCGGTCCCCTTGAAGTCGAACCGGTGCCCGATCTCCTTGGCGGTCTGGTTCAGCGCGTTGTCGACCTCCTGCCGGTCGATCTTGCTGACGATGTCGAAACTCGAATCGGCCATCGCTGCTGAGTGTCCTCCCTTTCCTCCCCGACCCTACCGACACCGCCCGCCGCGCAGACAGATCATGGCCTACGCGAACCCGTGTCACGAGTACTCCGGAAGTCCGCTATCCTTCTTGGTGTCACTGCGACAGCGGAGACACCACGGCGGGTTGCCCGAGTGGCCAAAGGGAGCGGTCTGTAAAACCGTCGGCGCAGCCTACCCAGGTTCAAATCCTGGACCCGCCACTTGGCTGGAAGGCCCCTGACCTGCAGAAATGCAGGTCAGGGGCCTTCTTCGTACTCCGATCGGCTCGCCTTCCCACGCCCATCGAGATGTGGCCCGGGCGCGGGCGGACCGCCGTATCCGGCGAATCCCGGCTCCCCGGCCGTTCGGCAGCTCGAATCCGGCGGAAAGGACGGAGCCGCCGCGGGCGCACCGGCCGTCAGCGCGGCCACCGGGTACGGCCGGGCCCCCGAAGGCCCGATGCCCCGATGTGCCGCGCCCCGCCGCGGGCGCCCCCGGCCGCCCACCGCCTCGGCCGAGGTGTGCGCGCCGCGGCCCGCCCGACCGGCGAACCGGCCGGGCGCGTCTCCCGCCGCCTGCGGCGCCCGGTCAGCGGCCCGGGCGTCCGTTACACGCCCACGACCGGGCTGCGCCGTTCGATGAGCACGACGTCGCGCCACCGCCCGTGGTGCCGGCCGAGGCGGTGGCGGGTGCCGACGACGCGGAAGCCCGCCTTCTCGTGCAGGCGCAGGCTGGCGGTGTTCTCGGGGAAGACGCCCGCCTCGATGGTCCAGACGCCGGCGGCCTCGGTGGACTGGATCAGGGCGTTGAGCAGCGCCAGGCCGATGCCGCGGCCGGCGTGGTCCGGGTGGACGTACACCGAGTCCTCCACCACACCGGCGTAGACGCAGCGGCCCGACACCGGGCTGACCGCGACCCAGCCGACGACCTGCCCGGTGGTGGCCTCGACCGCGACGTACCGGTGCAGCGGCAGTTTCCCGGCGTCGAACGCCTCCCAGGGCGGGGCGGTGGTCTCGAAGCTCGCGTTCCCGCCGTCGAGGCCCGCCTGGTAGATGGCGAGGACCTGGTCGGCGTCGGCCGTGCGCATCGGGCGGATCACGATCCCGGGCGGGGCGTCCGGCTTGCCCGCCCGGATCAACGCCGCGTGCAGGCCGTCGATCACGGGCCGGGCGCGGGTGACCGTGTACCTGCCGAACCCGGCCCGGGCGAGCAGGGCGCGGTACTCGCCCTCGGTGAGCGTGCCGTACCGGCAGCCCACCCGGCGCTCGGCCGCGGCGCGCCGGTCCGGGTCGAGCCCGTCCTCGGCGATCACGTCGGCGACCGCGATCCGGCCGCCGGGGCGGAGCACGCGGTACGCCTCCTCCAGCACGCGGGGCTTGTCGACGGACAGGTTGATCACGTAGTTGGAGACGATCACGTCCACGCTCGCGTCGGGGAGCGGGACGTCCTCGATGGCGGCGTGCAGGAACCCGACGTTCCCGGCCCCGGCCTCGGCGGCGTTCGCCTTGGCCAGCTCGATCATCTCGGCCGAGGCGTCCAGCCCGTACACCTTCCCGGCCGGGCCGACCCGGCGGGCCGCCAGCAGCACGTCGAGCCCGCCGCCGCACCCCAGGTCGAGCACGGTCTCCCCGGGCCGCGGATCGGCCACGCCGACCGGGTCGCCGCACCCCAGGCTGGCCCGGAGCGCCCCGTCCGGCAGCCCGGCGGTGTCCGCGTACCCGGACGCGCCGAACCCGTCGTCCACGGCCCCGTCCGGCCGGGCGTCGAGGATCCGCCGCCCCTCCTGGGCCACCTTGGCCATCGCGTCGAACCGAGCGATGATGTCCGCTCTGGCCCTTGCCTCACCCTCGGTCATCTCTCTCCATTCGGCCCGGATCGTGCGCAGCGCACGGGCGAAAACACGCGGGCGACGACGACCTTGGGGAGGCGGGTCCCACCCATGGGCGGGACCCCGCCGCCGCAACGCGGCCGCCAGGGCCGTCGTCGGCGTCCACATTCTCCTTTTCCCATGCTCTTTTTCCCATACCCCGCGCCGTCATCGAGGTACGGCACGGCCCGGATGGCGGTCGTGACGGCGTGTGCCATCGGCGGGAAACGGCGCGTGTTCCGATCCCCCGTTCCGAGAAAACCGTGCGGCAAAGACTGCCGCGATCCGATCGCACCATCGCGATCCGCCGGCGAACCGGGATGGCGACGTCGCCACCGGTCAGAGCGGCCCGGGAACGTGACCGGCGAAAAGCATTCGGGCGATAACCGGAATCTTCGCTAATGTGCCACGGCGGCACGCGGCACGGTCCGGACCCATTTCGGGCGGGCGTCGCGACCAAGAGCGGGGCTCCGTCCGGCGCCGATCACGCGGGCCCGGGCCCGATGCCGCCGGTCGGCCTGCCGTCGCTCAGCTCTGGAGTACGACCGTGTGGGACGTGGACTTCATCCATGGCCGGATCGCCGAGATCCGGCGGCTGGATCCGGAATTCCGGCTGTTCGGCGCACGCGAACATCGCCACCGCCTGAATCCGCCGCTTTCCACGGAGGAGATCCTGGCGTTCGAGAAACGCATGGGTGTCGAACTTCCCGCCGCCTACCGCACGTTTCTGGCGACCGTGGGAAACGGCGGGGCCGGGCCGCACTACGGCCTGTTCGGCCTCGCCGAGGCGCTCCGCGAGGATGAGAAGTGGCACGAGGGAATGCCGGGCTTCTACGCCACGCCGTTCCCGCACACGACGAACTGGAATCCCCGGTTCGAGGAACAGCCCGAGGACTACGAAGGGCCCAGCTGGATCACCGGCTCGCTGATCCTCGGCCATTTCGGCTGCGGGGCCTTCCACCGCCTGGTCGTCAGCGGCGAGCTCGCCGGCGAGGTCTGGTTCGACGATCGCGCCAGCGACGGCGGCGTCACCCGCGAGGGCGAGTTCGCCGACTGGTACCTGTCCTGGCTCGACGAGACGTATCGGAAGGCCCGCGAGGCCGCCGAGAAGGGCGTTCCGGCCCCGTGGTGACCCGCGCGCCCGGCACGCCCCACGGGCGGGACGCGGGTCCCGGCCCTGACGGCGTGGGCCTCGGCCGCGCGGGCCGGCCGAGGCCGCCCCAGGGCCGCGGTGCCCACGAGCAGGTTCGCCTATGGCGAAACGGCGGGGCGTCCGTGCGTCCGGGCCCGCCATAGGCTCGAAGCCTGGGGGCGCTTCTTCCTACGCGCGGGGTGCACATGCGACAACGGACGGACGGGGGTACGGCCGGCGGGACGCGGGCGGGGGCGGCCGCGTTGCCGGGGCGGCTCGCCGGGCGGGCGCGGCGGTTCCTGGCGACCGAGGCGGGGAGCGCGGCGCTGCTGGTGGCGGCGACCGTGATCGCCGTGGCATGGGCGAACTCGCCCTGGTCCGAGCTGCAGGAGTCGCTGTGGGCGACCGAGGCCTCGGTGTCGATCGGCGGCGAGCGGCTCGCGATGGACCTCGAGCACTGGGTGAACGACGGCCTGATGGCGATGTTCTTCTTCGTCGTCGGGCTCGAGGTGCGCCGCGAGTTCTCCCTGGGTGAGCTGCGGGATCCGCGCCGGGCCATGATCCCGATCGTGGCCGCGCTCGGCGGCATCCTGGTGCCGGCGCTGGTCTACCTGGCGATCACCCCGGCGGAGGCCGCGCGCGGGTGGGGCGTGGTGATCGGCACCGACACCGCGTTCATGCTCGGCGCGCTCGCGCTGGTCGGGCCGCGGTTCTCCACCCAGCTGCGGAACTTCCTGCTGGTGTTCACCGTGATCGACGACATCGTCGCGGTGAGCGTGATCGGGCTGGTCTACTCCGACGGCCTCCGGCCCGTCCCGATCCTCACCATGGCCGTGCTGTGCGGGGCGATCGCGCTGCTCAGCCATCTGCGGGTGTGGCGGGCCACGCCGTACGTGATCCTCGGGGTCGCGCTGTGGCTGGCGACCCACGCCTCCGGGCTGCACGGGTCGATCGCGGGCATGCTCGGCGGCCTGCTCATCGAGGCCCGCCCGCCGGAGCGGGAGGCGGTGGAGAACGCGGCGCGCTCGTTCCGGGCGTTCCGCCAGTCGCCGCTCGCCCACGTGGGGCGGTGGGCCCGGCTGGAGGTGGACCGGGCGCTGTCGGTGAACGAGCGGCTGCACGTGATGCTGCAGCCGTGGGTGAGCTACCTCGTGGTACCGCTGTTCGCGCTCGCCAACGCCGGGGTCGACCTGCGCGGCGGGGTGCTGGGCGAGGCGCTCACCTCGCCGGTCACCTGGGGCGTGACCGTGGCCCTCGTCGCCGGCAAGCTCGTCGGCGTGGGCGGCGGCTCGCTGCTCGGCTGCCGGTTCCGGCTCGGCACCCTGCCCCAGGGGGTCGGCAACGGGCACGTGCTCGGCGGGGCCGCGCTCTCCGGGATCGGCTTCACCGTGGCGCTGCTCATCGCCCACCTCGCCTTCGACGATCACCCGGTCCTGCACGACGAGGTGGTCGTCGGGGTGCTGCTCGCGGCGGTGCTCGCCACGGCGGTGGGGTGGCTGCTGTTCTGGGGGTTCGCCCGGTTCGCCGGGCAGGTGGACGCGGACCTGCCCCGGGTGCTCAACCGGCCGGTCGAGGTGGGCTTCGACCACATCCGGGGGCCGGTCGACGCCAAGTACACGCTGGTGGAGTTCGCCGACTTCGAGTGCCCGTTCTGCGCCCGCACCACCGGCGTCGCCGACGAGCTGCGGGAGCGGTTCGGTGACGACCTGCGGTACGTCTTCCGCCACCTGCCGCTGACCGACGTCCACCCGCACGCCGAGCTCGCCGCCCGGGCCGCGGTCGCCGCCGACCTGCAGGGGCGGTTCTGGGACATGCACGACATCCTCTTCCAGCACCAGGACCAGCTCGAGTACGAGGATCTCGCCGGGTACGCGGCGGAGATCGGGCTCGACGTCGAGCGGTTCCTGCGCGACCTGTCCTCCGAGCGGGTCGCCGCCCGGGTCCAGGCCGACGTCGCCGACGCCGCGGCGAGCGGCGCCCGCGGCACCCCCACGTTCTTCGTCAACGGCGTGCGGCATGTCGGCCCGTTCGACGCGGAGAGCCTGGCGCGCGCCCTCCTTGAGACCCCCGCGGAGCCGCGCCGGGTCTGAGCGGGGGCGCGGTTCCGACGGCCACGGCCGGATCCCCGGCACGCCGGGAATGCGTGCCGGGCCCACGCGGTTAAACTCCATACACCGTAAAGACATACTTCGTATGGAGTTTCTGTGGATCCAGTGATCGAGGCCGGGCCGTACGTGCCCACGGACGAGGACCTGGCGAGCGTCGAGGCATGGTTCCGCGAGTATGACGCCTGTGCGGCGCGGGGGGACGTCGAGCGGCTCGCCGACATGGCCGTGTTCCCGCTCAACGTGGTGAGCGACGACGCGGCGGGCGAGGCGGTGGCGGCCCAGTGGTCGCGCGAGCGGTACGTCGAGACGATGGCGCAGGTGATCGGCGCGGGCGGGGACGTGCGCATCGAGTCCACCCGCACCCCGCACTTCCTCTCCGCCTCCCTCGTCGTCGTGGTCACCGACGCCGTGGTCACCTGGGACGGCGGCGGCGCCCGCACCCGCTACGCGGACCTGCTCGTCAAGATCGGCGGCAGGTGGCGGTTCCAGACCATGGTCCAGAGCGGCTGGGGTGACACCCTCCGCGCCTGAGCGCCGCCCCGGCGGTGCGGCCGGCCGTGGGCGGCGGGTGACCCGCCCGCGGCCGGTCAGTCCGGCTCCCAGTAGGCCACCGAGGCGTCGTCGTGCACCGTGTCGCGCGGCCAGCGCCGGCCGGTCGGGTCGGCCTTCTCGGCGACCCGCACCTGGCGGATCGCCTCCCAGGCGCCGTGCCGTCCGAGCAGCGCGAGCAGCTGCCGCCAGGAGGCGAGCCCGAACGGGTCGACGAGCCGTGACACCCCGTCCGACAGCAGCGCGACCGCGGACACCTGCTCGAGCGGCACCGACCCGGTCACCGCCCGCTCGGCGGCGAGCGGGTCGGTGCACGCCACCCGCCGTTCCCGTTGGGTGAGGGTGCCCGTGCCGGCCCCGCCCCGGCCCGCGGCCGGGGGCTCCGCGATCGGCGACCCGCCCTCCGGCCGGTAGCGGCGGGTCACCCCGTTGCCGGCCGGGCCGGACCGGCCGTCCCGGATGACGAGCGGGTCCGGCTCGCCCACGTCGACCACGACCACGGCGTCGGCGAGCACGAGGAAGTCCACCGCGTCCCGGGTGCGCCGCATCATCACCACCGACGCCCCCGGCGCGCCGGGCCGGGCCAGGTCGCAGGTGAAGTCGTGCAGCGACGTGACGTGCTTGATCGCCCGGGAGAGGATCTGGGGGAGCGGGCAGGACGGCAGCGACAGCTCGCTCAGCAGCACCGAGCCGAGCGAGCGGACGAACCACGGCACGCCGTGCGAGCAGCCGGAGCCGCGCCCCGGCGCCGGGCCGGTGCCGTCGAGCAGGACGATGGCGTCCGTCGTCGCCGCCACGAAGTCCTCGTTGTCCCGACCCGGTGCCGCATCGGTCGCCAGGCTCACGTGCATAGGTCCTCCCGGTGCAGGCCGCCTCCGTGTTCAGTGGGCCTTCCCCGTCGGATGCGATCGATGTCCGCGGGTGTGCCAAATGCACCTGTGGTGGCCCGGCCTCGGTCCCGGCTGGCCGGAGGGGACGGCCGCGCGGCCGCCGGGCGCGGCCCGGCCGCGGGCGATCCGGTGGCGGTCCAATGGCGTGCCGTGGCGGCTGTGACCCGCGGGACGGGACCGCCCCCTGGGGTTGACGAGCACAAACGCGTAGGCTGGGGCGGTATGGACGTGCGCTGGGTGGGGCCGGACGGGCTCGAGGTGGTGCCGGGGACGCAGGACGGGCGGCAGGTGCTGCGGGTACGGCGGCGCGGCCGTCACGTCGCCGACTGCTACTCGGTGGCGGAGGTCGCCCGGCACGTCGACCTCGCCGACCTGTGCGAGGTGATCACCCTGCGCCCGGCCGCCGCCCGGGCCCGCCGGGCCGCCGGATCCCGAGGTCGGCGGCGGTCGGAAGGTCGATCCGAGCAAGTTGGGCAATTGATTTCGCGTCAGCGCCCAGATCCGTGTATGGTTACTGGTGTCCAGGGCGACGAGCCCGAGGACAGGCCCCTTTAGCTCAGTCGGCAGAGCGTCTCCATGGTAAGGAGAAGGTCTACGGTTCGATTCCGTAAAGGGGCTCCACGTCCGGAGGGTCTGCTTGAAGCGATTCGAGTGGACCTTTTGGCGTGACCAGGGGGTTCCGGACTGTCGTCCGGATGCGGATCCCGGCCGCCAAGCGGCGGTCCCCAGAGCCGTGCCGGAGCATCCTCCAAGGTCGGGTATCCTAACCTGGCCGGCGGATGCGCCGGCCCGAGGCGGAGTAGCTCAGTCTGGCAGAGCAAGCGGCTCATAATCGCTGTGTCGCCGGTTCAAGTCCGGCCTCCGCTACTACCCTTCCCGATCTCCCCCATCAGGGGGCGATCGGGTGTGGGTTGTCCACGAGTCCCGAAACCAGAAAGGCACTCCCCACGTGGCTGCCACCGATGTTAGGCCGAAGATCACGCTGGCCTGCCAGGAGTGCAAGCACCGCAACTACATCACTCGCAAGAACCGGCGTAACGACCCTGACCGGCTGGAGCTGAGGAAGTACTGCCCGAACTGCAAGCGGCACCAGCCCCACCGCGAGACCCGCTGAGCAGCGGTCCGCGGCCCGGCGGGGACGCCGGTCGGCAGGCCCCGATCGGGGAGCCGGTTGCCGTGTGATGGGAGTTCCGCCCGCCAGATCCTGGCGGGCGTGAGCATTTTCAGGGGAGGTGCGGGTCGGCGGCGCTCGTCGTCGGCTCCTCGTGAGGCTCCCCGTGAGCGAGACGGTCGGGAAACCGCTCTGTTAGGGTGTCGGCTTGGTCGATCGTCGAGTTCACGAGGGGGGCACCGGCACGATGGCCCTGAACCGGGACTTCATCGGGCGCAGCTATCCGGCGCCCGAGCCGTACGAGGTGTCCAGGGTGAAGATCAAGGAGTTCGCCCTGGCGATCGGTGACGAGAACCCGATCTACCTGAACCGGGAGGCCGCACGGGCCGCCGGGCATCCCGACGTCGTCGCCCCGCCGACCTTCCCCATCGTGTTCACCCTCACCGGCGCGAGCGAGGCGCTCGCCGACCCCGAGTTCGGCCTCAACTTCGCGATGGTGGTCCACGGCGAGCAGCGCTTCGAGTACCGGCGCCCGATCTACGCCGGCGACGTGCTCAACCACACCTCGACGATCATGGACATCCGGAGCGTCGGCCGGAACGAGTTCGTGACCGTGCGCAGCGACGTCACCACCCTCGACGGCGAGCTCGTCTGCACCACCTACAACACCATCGTCGAGCGCGGAGGGGCGGCCTGAGATGGCGGCGACGGTCAAGTACGACGAGGTCGAGGTCGGCCAGGAGATCCCGCCGGTGGACTACCCGGTCCGCCGGATCAACCTCATCCAGTACGCAGGCGCGTCCGGCGACTTCAACCCGATCCACTGGAACGAGCGGTTCGCCAAGCAGGTCGGCCTGCCCGACGTCATCGCCCACGGCATGTACACCATGGCCCAGGGCGGGCGGTTCATCACCGACTGGGTCGGCGACCCCGGCGCGGTGCTCGACTACGGCGTGCGGTTCTCCTCGATGGTGGTCGTGCCGGACACCGACGAGGGCACCACGATCACCGTGAGCGGCGTGGTGGAGAGCAAGCTCGAGGACAACAAGGTGGTGATCGCGATCACCGCCAAGTCCGGCGGCAACCGCGTGCTGTCCAAGGCCCGCGCGGTCGTCCGCCTCGCCTGACCCGCCCGCCGGTACGGCCCGCCATACCGGCCGGTTCCGGACGCCGGCGGGCGATTCCCGGGCGGGCTCGCGGGGTAGCGTGCGGGCGTGAGCGAAGCCACCGTCGAACCCCCGAGCCACGTTCGCGGGCTCGCCGAGAAGCGGGCCGAGGCGCGCGCCCGCCGCGACTACGCCCAGGCCGACGTGCTGCGCGAGCGCATCGAGGAGGAGGGCTGGCTGGTCCGCGACACCCCCGCGGGCTTCGAGCTCGTCCCCAGGCCCGCCTTCCGGGTGTGGCCGACCGTCGCCTCCCTGCCGCAGCACGGCCCGTCCGATACCGCGGGCGGGCACGAGCGGCCCGGCACCCCGGTCGGCACCGAGCAGGCCGTCGCCGCGCAGACGCTGTGGGACGGCGCGCTGGCCGGCTCCCGGCTCGAGGAGGCGGTCGACGTCGGCGGCACCGGCCACGCCGCCGAGGCGTCCCGGAAGGTCACCGTGGGCCTGCTCGTCGACGGCTGGCCGTCCGACCTGCGGCGGTGCGTGGACGCGCTCGTCGCGCACACCGACGCCCGGATCCTCGCCATCGACCTCGGCGACATCGACGGCGCCGGGACCGTGCTGCACGAGCTCGCCGAGCGGCACCCCGGCCGCATCGACGCCTGGCACGTGGCCGAGACCCCGCACTGGCGGGGCGGCTCGGCGGGCTGGGGCGCCGCCCGCACCAAGCTGCTGCGCATGGACGACGCCGACGTGCACGTGGTCATGGAGACCTCCGTGATCCTCACCGGGGACGCGCTCACCCCGCTGGTGGAGGCGCTCACCGGCGACGTGGTCGCCGCGGGCTGGCGCGGCGTCGACCCGGACCCGGACGGCCGCTCCTGGCACGACGCCGGGCCCGGCGAGGTGCGGGCGCTGCTCGGCTACCTGTTCGCGGTGCGCCGCGACCGCGCCCTGGCCGCGGGCGGCTTCCCCGGCAAGGCCCGCTACTACCGCAACGCCGACCTGGAGTTCTGCCTCACCCTCCCCGGCCGCAAGGTCGTGCCCGGCACCCCGCTGCCGGTGCACGCCGCACGCCACCGGGGCTACGCGGACGTCGACCCGGTCTACCGCGACCGCGAGTCCCGCCGCACCTACGGGCGGGTCCTGCGCCTGCTCCGCGGCTCCTGACCCCCTAGGCTTGACCTTCGTGAACGAGCGTTTGCAGGGGGTACGGCTCGCGCCGTACACCACGTTGCGGCTGGGCGGCCCGGCCAAGACGTTCGCCGAGGCCCGCACCGACGAGGAACTCGTGCAGCTGGTCGCGGAGGCGGACCGGGCGGGCGAGCCGGTGCTCGTGCTCGGCGGCGGCAGCAACGTCGTGATCGCCGACGCGGGCTTCGACGGGCTCGTGGTCCGCGTCGCCACGGCCGGGGTGCACGTGGCCGCCGACGGTGACCGGGTGCGGGTGACCGCGGCGGCGGGCGAGGACTGGGACGCGCTGGTGCGGCGCTGCGTCGCGGAGGGCTGGTCCGGGGTCGAGTGCCTGTCCGGCATCCCCGGCCTGGTCGGCGCCACGCCGATCCAGAACGTGGGCGCCTACGGCCAGGACGTCTCGCAGACGATCGAGCGGGTCCGGGCCTACGACCGGCGGCGCGGCGAGGTGGTGGAGCTGCCCGCGGAGCGCTGCGGGTTCTCCTACCGCAACAGCGCGTTCAAACAGGACCTCGGCCGCTACGTGGTGCTCGACGTCACCTACGCCCTCGCCCGCTCGCGCGAGTCCGGGCCGATCGGGTACGCCGAGCTGGCGAACCGGCTCGGGGTCGCCCTCGGCGACCGGGTGCCGCTCGCCGCGGCCCGCGAGGCCGTGCTCGAGCTGCGCCGCGGCAAGGGCATGGTGCTCGACCCGGACGACCCCGACACCTGCAGCGCGGGCTCGTTCTTCACCAACCCGGTGCTCACCGCCGAGCAGGCCGCCGAGCTCGAGCGCCGCGCCCCCGGCTACCCGCGCTGGGAGGTGGGCGGCGGCGCGGTCAAGGTGCCCGCGGCCTGGCTGATCGAGCACGCCGGGTTCCCCAAGGGCTACCGCCGCGGCCCGGTGCGGATCTCCACCAAGCACACGCTCGCGCTCACCCACCCGGGCGGGCTCGGCGGGCCGTACGAGCGGGCCACCGCCGCCGACCTGATCGCCCTCGCCGCCGAGGTGCGCGACGGGGTGGAGGCGAAGTTCGGGGTGCGGCTGGTCAACGAGCCGGTGCTCGTCGGCCTGGAGCTGTGACGTTCGCTTTCCGCGGAGCCGGGGCGGATGACCCGCCCCGGGGACGCTCTTTGCCCGGGCGGGTGTTAAGGTCGGGTGGCAACCGAAGGGGAGTAGTCCCAATCGCGTGATCGACATGCTGGCCCCGGGGCCGTGCCACGGCTCGGGTGCCCGGTCACGCGGGCCCGGTCACGGGCGGACGAGACCTTCGGCTCGGCAACGTGCGATCAACGCGCTGCCGGGCCGAGGCCGTCGTGCCCGAAGACCGGGACGCCGCCGAGGTCCGGCCGCGTCCGACCTGGAAGGGCGACCTCGGTGGAAGCGTTCTGGATCAGTCTTTGGATGATCTTCGTGGCCGAGCTGGGCGACAAGAGCCAGCTCATGGCCCTGGCCTTCGCCACCCGGTACCGGCCGTGGATCGTGCTCGCCGGCATCACCATCGCGACGACCGTGGTGCACCTGGTGAGCGTGGCGATCGGCGGCGTGATCGGTACCGCGCTGCCGACCACGGCGATCAAGATCGCCGCCGCCCTCGCGTTCTTCGGGTTCGCGATCTGGACGCTGCGCGGCGACGAGCTGAGCGAGGAGGAGTCCGCCAAGGCCACCCGCGTCGTCGGCAGCGCCCTGCTCGCGGTCACCACCGCGTTCTTCCTCAGCGAGCTGGGGGATAAGACCATGCTCGCCACGATCACCCTCGCCACCCACAACGGCTGGGTCGGCACCTGGATCGGCTCGACCGTGGGCATGGTCGCCGCCGACGCGCTCGCCATCCTCGTCGGCGCGCTGCTCGGCAAGAGCCTGCCCGAGCGGTTCGTCCGGTACGGCGCGGCCGCCCTGTTCGCCGTCTTCGGCGTCCTGCTGCTCGTCGACGCCCTGGCGGCCTGACCGGTCGCCCCCGGCGCGCGCCGGGGACGGCGCCCCAGGCAGCGGCCCGGGTGGCGGTGCGGGTGACCGGCGCCGGCGGGCGGCCCGGGTGACCGAATCAGGCCGGCGGCTCAGGTGAACAGGGCCAGGCGGTGCGCGACGGCGGCGGCCTCGCCCCGCGTGGAGACGCCGAGCTTGGCGAGGATCTTCGACACGTGCACGCTGACCGTCTTCACCGAGATGAACAGCTCGTCGGCGATCTCCCGGTTGGACCGGCCCTGCGCCACCAGGCGCAGCACCTCCATCTCGCGCGGGGTGAGCTCGGCCGCGTCCCGCGCGCCGCGGCCCGCGGTCTCCGCACCCGCCGCCGCGGGCTCGCCGGAGGACAGCGCGGCGCCGACCCGGCGGGCGAGCGCCGCGATCTCCTCGGCGAGCGGCCGGGCCTTGAGCCCCACCGCGATGGGCAGCGCCGCGCGCAGCCGGTCCGCGGCGCCGTACCGGTCCCCGGCGCGGGCGGCGGCGTGCGCGGCGCGGACGAGCGCCTTCGCCTGCAGGTACGGCCGGCCGAGCCGCTGCCAGGCGACGGCCGCCGCGTCGTGCTCCCCCCGGTACATGAGCCGGAACGCGTTGCTCACCGGGCCGTCGGCGCGCAGCTCCTCGGCGACGGCGTCGGCGCGCTTGCGCAGGCTCTCCGCCCCCGTGGGGTCGGCCTCGCCCGCCGCCCAGCACACCTCCTCGATCCCGGTGAGCAGCCGCCAGCCGAGCATCGCCTTGCCGGAGGGCGGCCGCCGGTCGAAGAACACGTGCCCGGCCGCGACGGCGTCGGCGGGAGCGCCGCGCAGCAGGTGCCAGGCGAGGAGCTGCCGGGCGTTCGTCTCCGCCTCCTGGCTGAGCTCCGCCGGGCTCGGGTGCAGCGCGCCCACCTCCCGCAGCAGGCGCTCGGCGAGGTCCGCCTCGCCGCGGGCGAGCGCGATATCGCAGCGCACCGCGAGCAGGTACCGGCGCTTGTGCACGGTCGGGTCGTTGGCGAGGGCCTGCTCGATCACCGTTTCCGCCTCGTCCCACCGGCCCACCGCCTCCAGGATCTCGGCCCGGTTCACCATCGCGAACACGCCCTGGGTGCGGTAGAGCCCGTACTTGCGGGCGAGCGCCTCGGCCTCGTCGGCGAGCCGCAGCGCCTCCTCGGTGCGGCCGAGGTTGTTGAGCGCGTCCACGGTGTTGCTCATCGCCCGCAGCATCTGCCGTGCGGAGCCGGCCCGCCTGCCGATCTCCAGTGCGCGGCGGTTCGTGGTGAGCGCGTCCTCCAGCTCGCCGGCGATCGACTGCCCGACGCCCAGGGCGAGCAGCAGATCGCCTTCCAGGGCCTCGTCGCCGATGTCGCGGGCGATGCGCAGCGCCTCCTCGATCAGCGCGCTGCCCTCGGTGACGTCGGCGCGGAGTATCAGGTGCAGGCCGAGCCGTTCCAGCGCGCACGCCCGCCCGGGGCCGGGCAGCGGCACCAGCGCGACGGCCCGGCGCAGGTCGTCGAGCACACCCCGCCGCCCCTTCTCCAGCGAGAGCTGGGCGCGGCGGACGAGCAGCGTCGCCACCCGCTCGGCGTGGGCGCGCTCGTCGAGCAGGTCGAGCGCGGCGTTCACGAACCGGGTACCGCGCTCCAGCTCGCCGCAGGCGAGCGCGGCCTCGGAGGCGAGCTCCAGCACGGTGGCCTGGTCGGCGCCGAGCCGTTCCGCGGCATCGGGCACCTTGTGCCACAACGTCAGCACCCGCTCCAGGAGCTGGATGCGCTCGGTGTAGGCGAAGGTCTTCGCGGCCTGGGCGGCGGCCTCCCAGGCGGAGATGAGCGCCCACACGTCGTTGCCGGCCGCGTGCCAGTGGTGGGCGATCTCGAAGGCGGCCCGCCCGGGCGGCACCAGCGCCCGGTCGCGTTCGATCTCCTCGGCGTACCGGGCGTGCAGCCTGCTGTGCTCCCCGGGCAGCAGCTCGTCGTGTACGGCCTGGCGGATCAGCGAGTGCCGGAACGCGTAGGCGCCCCCGTCGGTGATCTGGATGACGTTCGCGGCGACCGCGGGCCGCAGCGCGTCCTCCAGGTCCTCGTCCGACAGGCCGGCGACGGCGGCGAGCAGGGCGTGCCCGACGCGGGTGCCGCCCGCCGCCGCGACGCGCAGCACGCGCTGGGTCGGCTCGGGCAGCCGCTCGAACGAACTAAGGATGAGGCCGTGCAGCGAGGCGGGTACCGACTCGCAGTCGTCGCTCTCGGTCAGCGCCTCGACGAACAGCGGGATGCCCTCGCTGCGGTCGTACACCTCGCCGACGCGGGCGTACGCGGGGGTGGCGCCGAGGATCCCGGCCATCTGGGCGGCGACCTCGTCGCGGGTGAACCGCGGCAGCTCCAGCCGGAGCACGCCGTCGAGCCGGGTGAGCCGGGCGAGCACCGGGCGCAGCGGATGCTGCCGGTGCAGCTCGTCGGAGCGGTAGGTGAGCAGCATGAGCACCTGCGGCGCGAGCAGGTTGCGGCTGAGGAACGCGATCAGGTCGCGGCTGGAACGGTCCGCCCAGTGCACGTCCTCGATGACGAGCAGCACCGGGCGCTGCTCGGCGAGCCGTTCCAGCAGGGTGAGGAACTGCTCGAAGAGCCGGGCCCGGCCGGTGTCGGTCTCCCGGTCGCTCGGCGGCTCGCCGAACTCGGGCAGCAGCCGGGCGAGGTCGCGGGCGGCGCCGTCGGGCAGCAGCGCGGTGATCTCGCCCGCACCGGTCTCCCGGACGAGCTGGCGCAGCACGGCGGTGAACGGGGCGTAGGCGAGGCCCTCGGCGGAGAGCTCGACGCAGCCGCCGACGAGCACCCGGGCCTGCCGCTCGGCGGCGAGCTCGGCGAACCGGGCGACGAGCCGGGTCTTGCCGACCCCGGCCTCGCCGCCGATGAGCACGGCCGCCGCCTGGCCGTGCCGTGCCCGATCGAACGCGTCGAGCAGCGTGGTCAGCTCTTCCTCTCGCCCGACGAAAACGGGGCTCACCGCCCGGCCAAGCATGCCCTCCAGCTTGTCACACATGGCGTGCCTGTTTCGCCCCTTTTTTCGGGCGCAAAATCGCGCCCGCCGTACCGGTCACGGAGGGCGGACGGCCCGGCCGGGAGGGAGACGCCGGCCGGGTGGCGGGAAGGCGCTCACGACCGCTGCCGCTTGCCGAGCGGGCCGCGCAGGCTCCACCGCTCGGTGCCGTGCTCCTTCCTGCGGGTGGCCATCGCCTGCCGGACGGTGCGGCGGTCGGCGGCGTCTTCCCGGAGGTCGGCGAGCCGGTTCTTCGCGATCTGGTAGAGGATCTCAGAGTGCACGGGGACTTCTCCTGGCAGAAGGTTTTTCTCTGACACTTCAAGGCTCGCGGTAAGGCCCCGTGCGCCACATCGGGTGCATTCCTTATCTATCGGCCCGGCGGCGGGCGGGCTCGCGGCCGGACATACCTAGGTATGGGGTGATGGGCGGCTAAGGTGCCTTAGACGGGGGCATAAGGCGGCTCGCCGTACCCCGGGTGGACCGGGCAAGGGCGCGGAACGGCGTGCCCGGTGCCGGTCAAGACGGCGGTCAAGGCGCCCCTCGGCGAAAGTCGCCGAAAACCCGGGTGCCGCGTGGGCCGGTCTCAGTTTGGAATCACTCGCCGTCGTCGGCAATGCTGGTTGAGTGTCAACTGTGACTACTCCCCTTGCGGAGGTCGCCGGCTCCAACGCGACACTGCGGGCCTTCCTTCACGGACTGCCCGGCGTTGACCGAGTCGGCGCGGACCAGCGGGCGGCGATTCTCGGCACCCGATCCATCAAGACCACGGCCAAGGCTCAGGCTCTCGACGCGGCCATTCGAATGGTGGACCTCACCACGCTCGAGGGCGCGGACACGCCCGGCAAGGTGCGGGCGTTGTGCGCCAAGGCGGTCCACCCCGACCCGGACGACCCCACGGTGCCGAGCGTGGCAGCCGTCTGCGTCTACCCCGACCTGGTGGCGGACGCCGTCGCGGCGCTGCGCGGCACCGGCGTCAAGGTCGCCGCGGTGGCCACCGCGTTCCCCAGCGGGCGCAGCTCGCTGGAGGTGAAGGTGGCCGACACCACCCTCGCCGTCGCCGCCGGGGCCGACGAGATCGACATGGTGATCGACCGCGGCGCGTTCCTCGCCGGGGACTACCTCAAGGTGTACGAGGAGATCGCCGCGGTGAAGGCGGCCTGCGGCGCCGCCCACCTCAAGGTGATCCTGGAGACCGGCGAGCTCGCCACCTACGACAACGTGCGGCGCGCCTCCTGGCTCGCCATGCTCGCCGGCGCGGACTTCATCAAGACCTCCACCGGCAAGATCAGCCCGGCCGCGACGCCGCCGGTCGTGCTCGTCATGCTCGAGGCGGTGCGCGACTTTCATGCCCGCACCGGCCGCCGGGTGGGGGTGAAGGCGGCGGGCGGCATCCGCACCGCCAAGGACGCGATCAAGTACCTGGTGCTCGTCAACGAGACCGCGGGTGAGGACTGGCTCACCCCCGAGTACTTCCGGCTGGGCGCCTCCAGCCTGCTCAACGACCTGCTCATGCAGCGCCGCAAGCTCGCCACCGGCCGGTACGGCGGCGCCGACTACTTCACCCTGGACTGAAGGAGGGGCCATGCGACTCGACTACGCACCGGCACCCGAGTCCCGGGATGTCGTCACCATCCGGCCCTCCTACGGGCTGTTCATCGGCGGCGAGTTCACCGAGGGCAAGGGGCAGCCGTTCACCACGGTGAACCCCGCCACCGAGGAGCCGCTCGCCGAGGTGGCCTGCGCGGCCGACGACGACGTGGACCGCGCCGTGCGCGCGGCCCGCGAGGCGTACGAGAAGGTCTGGGGGCGCATGCCCGGCTCCGAGCGGGCCAAGTACCTGTTCCGCATCGCCCGGATCATCCAGGAGCGGGCGCGGGAGCTCGCCGTACTGGAGACCCTCGACAACGGCAAGCCGATCCGGGAGTCGCGGGACGTCGACCTGCCGCTGGTGGCCGCGCACTTCTTCTACTACGCGGGCTGGGCCGACAAGCTCGGCTACGCCGGGCTCGGGCCGAATCCGCGCCCGCTCGGCGTCGCCGCGCAGGTGATCCCGTGGAACTTCCCGCTGCTCATGCTCGCGTGGAAGGTCGCCCCGGCGCTCGCCTGCGGCAACACCGTGGTGCTCAAGCCCGCGGAGACCACCCCGCTCACCGCGCTGCTGTTCGCGGAGATCTGCCTGCAGGCCGAGCTGCCGCCCGGCGTGGTGAACATCATCACCGGCGCCGGGGACACCGGGGCCGCGCTCGTCGCCCACCCGGGCGTGGACAAGGTCGCGTTCACCGGCTCCACCGAGGTCGGGCGGCAGATCGCCCGCCAGGTGGCGGGCACCGGCAAGCGGCTCACCCTCGAGCTCGGCGGCAAGGCCGCGAACATCGTGTTCGAGGACGCGCCGATCGACCAGGCGGTCGAGGGCGTGGTGAACGGGATCTTCTTCAACCAGGGCCACGTGTGCTGCGCGGGCTCCCGGCTGCTGGTCCAGGAGTCGATCGAGGCGGAGTTCCTCGAGGCGCTCCGCCGCCGGGTCGGCACGCTGCGGCTCGGCGACCCGCTCGACAAGAACACCGACATCGGCGCGATCAACTCGGCGCAGCAGCTCGCCAAGATCACCGAGCTCGCCGCGTCCGGCGAGGCCGAGGGCGCCGTGCGCTGGTCGCCGGCCTGCACGCTGCCGGAGAAGGGCTACTGGTTCCCGCCGACGATCTTCACCGGCGTGGCCCAGTCGCACCGCATCGCCCGCGAGGAGATCTTCGGCCCGGTGCTGTCCGTGCTCACCTTCCGCACCCCCGAGGAGGCGGTGGCGAAGGCGAACAACACCCCGTACGGCCTGTCCGCGGGCATCTGGACCGAGAAGGGCTCGCGCATCCTGTGGATGGCCGAGCGGCTGCGGGCCGGGGTGGTGTGGGCGAACACCTACAACCGGTTCGACCCCACCGCGCCGTTCGGGGGATACAAGGAGTCGGGGTACGGGCGCGAGGGCGGCCGCCACGGACTGGAGGCCTACCTTGACGTCACCTGAGTGTTTCCACACCAGAAAACGCCGCTGGGTGCGGCGTGCCGTCGTCGGGGCGGGCAACGGCTACTCGCGGGTGCACCGCAGCCGCCGGTTCACGGTGCGGCGCGGCTGGTACGCCCACCGCGGCGGGGTGTGCCGCTGCGGCCAGGTGTACAAGCCCGCCCGGCCCTCCGCCGAGTCGCAGCGGATCTGGAGGGCCGATGACTAGGCCCGTCCCGCCGTCCGCCGGGCCCGGTGCGCGGCGGGTGCGCGCCGCGGCCCGCCCGGCCCGGTTCGCCGAGGGACAGGTGGTCAGGCAGAGGTGGAGGGGCGATGAGTGAGGCGCGGCGGCTCGCCGTACGCAAGACCTACAAGCTGTTCATCGGGGGAGCCTTCCCTCGATCGGAATCGGGCAGGTCCTATCCGGTGAACGACGCCAAGGGGAACTTCCTCGCCAACGCTGCGAAGGCCTCACGCAAGGACGCCCGGGACGCGGTGGTCGCGGCCCGCAAGGCCTTCCCCGGCTGGTCGGGCGCGACCGCGTACAACCGCGGCCAGATCCTCTACCGGATCGCCGAGATGATGGAGGGCCGGCGCGCCCAGTTCATCGACGAGGTGCAGGCCGCCGGGCTGCCCAAGGCCGCGGCGTCGGCGCACGTGGACGCGGCGATCGACCGCTGGGTCTGGTACGCGGGCTGGTCCGACAAGATCACGGCCGTGTACGGCTCGGCCAACCCGGTCGCCGGGCCGTACTTCAACTTCTCCACCCCCGAGCCCACGGGCGTGGTGGCCGTGATCGCGCCCGCGGCCGACCCGCTGCTCGGCCTGGTCTCGGTGATCGCCCCGGTGATCGTCACCGGCAACACCTGCGTGGTGGTCGCGGCCGAGCGGGCCCCGCTGCCCGCGATCACGCTCGCGGAGGTGCTCGCCACCTCGGACCTGCCCGGCGGGGTGGTGAACATCCTCACCGGCCTGCAGGCCGAGCTGGCCCCGCCGCTCGCCGCGCACATGGACGTCAACGCCATCGACCTCACCGGCGTCACCGACCCGGACCTGGCGCTGGCGTGCGAGCGCGAGGCGGCGGAGAACCTCAAGCGGGTCGTCCGGCCGTCGACGCCGGACTGGACCGCCGATCCGGGCGTCGAGCGGCTCAAGGCGTTCCTGGAGATCAAGACCGTCTGGCATCCGACCGGGGTCTGATCCGCCCGGCCGTTTCGCGTGGCGCCTGGCCGTCCGGCGACGGGCGGCCAGGCCCGCCGCGCCGTGCGATCGGCGCGCCGCCGGGTCACAGGCTGTCCCAGCCGTGCCACGCCCACCAGTCCGAGGTGAACCGGAAGTAGGCGTGGTCCTCGTTGCCGGCCGGCGGTGGCCGGTCACCGGGCAGCCAGGCGAAACCCCGGCCTTCGGACCGCACCAGGCCGAGGTTCACCGGCACGTCGAGGTCGCGGATCCCGACGATGGCCCCGCCCTCGATGGGTACGGCCCAGCAGGTGCGGTAGAGGCCGAGCCGGCGGCATCCCTCGCTCTGCGTCCCCGCGGCGACGGTCTGCGCGTGTGCGCGCAGGCTCGACTCGCTGAGGGCGAACCGCGCCAGCCGAGGGCCGTCCCACACGACCGCGGTCAGCAGGGCGAGGAACACCAGCGGCGGCACCGCCCACCGGGCCGCGCGCCGCCGTATCGCCGCCGGTCCGGTCAGCTTGAGCGCCGCGATCAGGCGGGCGAGCCAGTAGCCGATCAGCATCCCCCAGATGGGGAGGACGAAGGGGATGAAATCGCCCCACCACAGCGGCGTGCCGGCCGCGTAGAGGCTGATCAGGGCGGCCGCGATGAGCAGCGCGAAGTACCAGCGGGAGAGGGGCCGCCCGGCCCGGTGTGCGGCTTTAACCCCCGAATGATCTCGATCGGGCCCGCCGGGCGGCAACGGTGTGGCCCGCACCGGCCATCGCCGTACCGTGGTCAGCTGCGGGACCGCTGCCGATAGGTGACGAGCCTGTCGCCCGGCCCCGGGTAGGCCATGATCAGCAGGCGCTGCGTGCCGCGCGGGTCGCCTTTCCGGCGCAGCCACGCGTAGTGCACGCGGATGCGGTAGTGCCCCTTGCGCCTGTTGAGCGATATGTCGGGCAGTCTGGTGCCGCTCACCACGTCCGCGAAGGTCATCCGGCCGGTCGGGCTGTGATAGCCGACCTCGACCACCTCGTGCCAGCCCTTGACCGCTACGGGCGGGCGGCGCGCGTACGTCTCCAGCGTGACGCAGACGCGGGCCTCGGGGCTCACGTGCAGGTGCAGGTGGCCGGGCCCTCCGGTGACCAGGCCGTCCTGCTGGTAGCGGTCGTCACCGGCGTTCGCCGGGGCATCCTCGAACAGGTCCAGGCCCGCCTCGAACCACTGCGGCTCGCTGAGCCGGATCGCCCTGACCGGCCTGATGCGGGGGCGGTGGCGTGGCATGGCGGCGCACTTACGCCGCTCCTCCGCCTCGAGCCGCTTGAGCTCACGCTCGTGTGCGGCGCGTTCGGCTCGCACCGTCGCGTCGGCGGCCGGGCAGATCCCGGCGAGCACCCCGCGCAGCTCGCGGACGTCCACCCCGTGCACCGACCGGATGCGGGCCAGCTCGCGCGGGTCGCCGCGAGTGTAGACGTCGCACAGGCGCCGCCCGTAGGCGAGCACCGCCGGGTCCGGCGCGGTGCCGGCCACTCCGAGCAGCCCGTAGGCGCGTACGGTGCAGATGAAGCCGCGGGCGCCGGCCGGCCCGTCGCGGCCCGTCTCGGGGCCCTGACGCTCGGGCGCGCAGTCCTCCACCGTGGTGACGGGCCCGCGCACGTGGTCGGCGGCGGGCAGGAGGCACAGGGCGGTGAGCGCCCCGGCCGCCCCCGCCGGCACGCGGCGCCGCGGGCGGGCGGCGGGCGGCTTGAGGTACAGCAGGCACAGCGCGAAGGCGGATGCGGCCAGCGCGGCGCTGTACCACAGCGGCGAGATCCCGGACTGCGGCTCGCCGTACCGATTCGGGGGGAACAACCCGTGCGGGTAGAGACGCAGCGTCTCGGCGGGCTCGTGGATCGGCTGCCGGCCCAGGTCGGACTCCGTGGTGACCACCGTGACGAACCCGGCCGCGGTGGCGAGGAGCAGGGCCAGGACGGTGCCGCGCAGCAGCCGCTCGGACCTGCGCACCACCGCGGCCAGCACCAGCAGCGCCGGGGCGCCGACGCCGACGAGCAGGTCCACGGCCTGCCACAGCAGGTAGACCGGCGGGCCGACGAAGTCGCGGAAGAAGCCGGTCACCGCGCCGCGCGGGCCGATCCAGGCCGGCATGCCCTGGGCGAGGTTGACGGCCGCGGGGAGAAGCGGCGGCACCACCGCCGGTGCGGCGAGCGGCCAGGGCCGCCGCGCCGCCCGCGCGGGGACGGCCATCGGGTACGGCCGGCCGGGCGGGCCCGCCAGCTCGTGCGCGGAGCGGGCCGCCCACACGAGCCCGAAGACGCTCAGCACGTCAATGATCAACAGCCACAGGGCGATCGGACTGATCTCGCTGCCGGACGAGACCCACGCGACGCCGTACGCGGGCGACAGGAACACCAGCGACGCCGCGACCGCGCCGGCCCGCACGGTGCCCCGGCTCCACCGGGGATCCCTGGCCTGACCGGCGAGCACCGGGACCAGCCAGGCCAGGTGGAGCAGGATGCCCGGCGGCAGCCGATCGAGGAGGTCTGGCAGCTCGACCGCCCCCAGGACGGAGGCCACCGAGGAGGCCACGTCGAGGGCGGCCTTCGCCGTTCCCGCCGCGAGGGCGAGGATTCGCAGCCACCGGGGGAGGACGCCGGCGAGGACCGCGAAGAACAGCCACACCACGGCGAGCTGGACCAGGTGGCCGGGCAGGGCGAGCCACCACCACTCGTGGGCGATCGGCAGGCGGAAGATCAGGGCGAAGGCGACGCTCAGATACAGGGCGGCCCGCAGCGGTCCGGCCGCCCCGCCGCCGGCGCTCGGCTCCCCGGCCCGCCTGCCGCGCAGCACCTGCCAGTAGGCCCAGCCCTGCAGCGCCCCGCCCGCCACCAGCAGGAACTCCACCCAGGTGGTGGTGGCGGGGACGGCCGGGTCCGCCCAGGGGCCGACGACGAGCCGCCGCAGCAGCGTGGGGTCGCCGGTGACCAGCGCGACGACACCGGCCGCCACGACCACGGCCGCGTATCCGACGGCGAGCGCCGCCGCGATCCGGCCGAAACGGTAGCGTCGCACGGAATCCTCGGAGAACGGCCGATCTCGACGGAACAGCGGCGTTGATCCCACCGGTGGGCGCCGTATGTCCCGGCAGTGATATCCGAAGGAACCTTACTGGGTTCGTGATCTACGAATCGTCGCGTCGAATCACCCTTCGGCAACGAGAACGACGCCTGGCCGCCCGCCACTGAGCGGCCAGGCATGCATCCGTCGGCGTACCGGACTGTGAGTCACCAAGCGATACGGCGACCGGCGAACCGGATCGACAGGTCGCGCCTCCGCGGACGAGACCGCCGATGTCCCAATCCTCGACGGCGACCACGCAAGGGCCTTTCGTGGCCCTGTCACCATCGACCGGTACGGAAAGTGCCGGAACTCCCGGTCACCGGAATTCGGAGAAGGCAACGGCCGGCCGTTGTCACGCGTGCGATGACGTGCGACTTCGCGGCCATGCGAACCGGCGGAGTCCGGGCCCGTCATGGCCACGCGTCCGGCGGCGGTGGCGATCACGCATCCTTGTGCGTCGGATGCCATGTCGCTTGGCACTCACGCACCATCACCGCACGTCGGACCCTGCCTGCTCGAGCAGGCGGAAGAAACCCTCTTCGAGGTCGCCGTCCACGGCGAGGCCGTGCAGCGGGCCCTCGTACGCGGTCCGACCGGCCACCAGCACACCGACCTGATCACAGACCTGCGAGACCTCCGCCAGCTGGTGACTGGAGATCATGACGGTGGTGCCGGTCTCGGCGAGCGAACGTAACGTGGCCCGCATATCCCTGATCCCGACCGGATCGAGCCCGTTCATCGGCTCGTCGAGCACGACCAGCCGGGGTCGGCCGAGCAGCGCGATGGCGATGCCGAGCCGCCACCGCATGCCGAGGGAGTACTTCGCGACCTTGCGGGACCTCACCTCGGTGAGCTTCACCAGCTCCAGCACCTCGTCGATGCGGCGCTGCGGCACCCCGCGCAGCCGGGCATGGATCCGCAGGTGGGCGACCGCGTCGAGATGCGCCCACAGGCCCGGCGACTCGAGCAGCGCTCCGACCTGGGTCAGCAGCCGCCGTTCGAGGGGCCGCCCGAAGAGGTGGATCCGGCCCGAGTTCGGGCGCCGCAGCCCGGCGACCGACTTCATCAGGGTGGTCTTGCCTGCGCCGTTCGGACCGAGCAGGCCGTAGAGGGAACCCTCCGGCACGGTGAGGTTCGCGCCGTCGAGCGCGCGGAAACCGTCGTAGTGCTTGTGCAGATCCCTGATCTCCAGCGCCGCCACTCAGATCTCCTTCCGCGCCATGTACCGGCCACCGATCACCAGCGTCACGACCGTCGCCGCGACGGAGAGCGCGATGGCCACCGGGATCACCGTCATGTCGCGGAGC
>Ga0207875_100066_pt1 | contig 82322 bp, 71 predicted proteins | sample CeladaPassage60A_FD_187476 | JGI IMG/M metagenome (GOLD analysis project Ga0207875, IMG submission 187476) | Cellulose-adapted microbial communities from the Joint BioEnergy Institute, USA - Passage3 60A (SPAdes) (version 2) | ecosystem: Engineered > Bioreactor > Continuous culture > Unclassified... | reverse complement strand
TCGTCCGACTGTGACGGCCTCCGATTGGGTTCGTGTCCCTCAGGTCGAGTGTTTGCCTCCAGCTTCCTTCAGATTCCGCCTCACGGCGGACACCCTTGCCTTCAGCTAACGGTAGGCGCTCGCCAGTCCCCGTTCGGGACTTTCACCCTATAGCGTCGCACCCATGCCGGGCGTACGAATACGCCCTTTTCCGCCAAAGGCGGAAAAGGGCGCGCCGGGCGGACCGTGTGGCGCCGGCCGGGTTTCCGGGCCGGATCTTGACGCGGGAACGGCCGCCGGATGCCTTCACTCGTTTTTCTTCAAGGCCTCCTTCAACAAATCCCCCAATGAAATGCCGAAGGATTCCTCCTTTTTCGCGTATTTTGCCAATAATCTTTTTTCTTCCCGTTTGTCCAGAACCGGTTTTTGGTCCTCCGCCTTTTCCACGATGTTGCAGAGGCGGCATTGGAAGTAGGGGCCCGCTTTGCCCTGATGGATTTCCATTCTTCGATGGCATTGGGGACAGCGCCGGTTGGAAAGGACCGGATCCTTCCGTTTCCGGAAGGAACATTCCCGGTTGGAGCAGACGAGGATTTTCCCTTCTTTCGTGTTCCGCTCTTTCAGGAAAGACCCGCATTCCGGGCATTTGGAACCGGTCAGGTTATAGGCCCGGTACGTTTTGCTGCTGGTTTTGATTTCCTCCACCAATTTCCGGGTCTCTTTTCGGATGTTTTGCAGGAAGGTTTCCGGATCCGCCTCTCCCCGGGCGATTTTCTCCAGTTCCTTTTCCCATTTGGCCGTAAGGGCCGGTGACTTCAATTCCTCGTTCACCAGGCTGATGAGCTGCTTGCCCTTCGCCGTCGGATGGAACCTTCCGTTTTTCCTCTCCACGGTCTCCGTCTCGAGAAGGCGTTCAATGATTTCCGCCCGCGTCGCCGGCGTTCCGAGCCCGTATTTTTCCATCAGGGCGAGAAGATCCGCTTCCGTATAACGTTCCGGCGGTTCCGTCAGCTTTTCCGCGAGTTCGCTGTTTTTCACCGGGAACTTTGCCCCTTGGGAAATCCCGGAGAATTTCTCCCCGTCCGTTTCGGCATCTTTCCCGGTTATTTGTTTAAATCCCGGATCCAATACCACTTTTTCCGCCGCCGAAAACCGTTCGCCGTTCACGTCGAATTGGACGCGGACCGTTTCGTATCGGTACGGGGGGTAGAAGAGGGCAAGAAACCGGCGGACGACGAGATCGTAAATCTTCCGCTCATCCGCGGACAATTCTTCGATGCGGACCCGCTCTTCCGTCGGAATGATTCCGTGATGGTCCGTTACCTTTTCGTTGTTGAAGACCCGCTTGGCCAACACCTTTCCGCGATTGGCGAGGGCGGGTTTCACTTCCTCCCGGTAGACTGGCGCGACGGCCTGGAGGCGTTCCGCCAACGTCTTTTCCAAATCCGCCGTTAAATACCGGGAATCGGTGCGGGGATAGGTGACCAGTTTATGGACTTCGTACAGCCTTTGCAACACGTTCAGCGTTTTTTTGGCGGTAAAGCCGAAGATTTTGTTCGCGTCCCGCTGCAGTTCGTTCAAATCGTAGGGGAGGGGCTGCTGTTCGGTCTTTGCCTTTCTTTCGACGGACACGGCGGTCGCCGTCGCCCCCTTTGTTTTCGCCAAAATCTCCTTCGCCTTTTCCTCGGAAAAGATCCGGCCGTCTCCCTTCCCTTCCCAGTAGGCGGAAAAGGGCCCGATATCCGCGCGGATTTTCCAATAGGGCTCCGGGACGAACCGCTGGATTTGGCTTTCCCTTTCGATGATCATGGCCAAGGTCGGGGTTTGCACCCTTCCCGCCGACAGCGGGTCGTTGTATTTGGTCGTGAGCGCCCGCGACACGTTGAGGCCGATGAGCCAATCGGCCTCGGCGCGGCATACGGCCGAGTGGTACAGATTTTCGAATTCCTTTCCCGGACGCAGGCGGGCAAACCCTTCCCGGATCGCCCGGTCGGTAACGGAGGAGATCCAGAGCCGTTTGACCGTTTTTTTGCAGCGGGCTTTTTCCAAGATCCACCGGGCGACGAGTTCCCCCTCCCTGCCGGCGTCGGTGGCGATGATGACTTCCTTTATGTCGTTCCGTTTGAGGAGGTTTTCGATGGCCTTGAACTGATGGCTCGTTTCCCGGATCACCTTCAATTCCATTTTTCTCGGGATGATCGGCAGATCTTCCAGCCGCCACGTTTTATATTTTGGATCGTAATGTTCCGGCATTTTCAATTCCACCAGATGGCCGAGAGCCCAGGTGACGACGTACCGGTTTCCTTCGATATAGCCTTTCTTTGCGTCCCGAACGTTCAGCACCCGGGCGATCTCCCGGGCCACGCTCGGTTTCTCGGCAAGAACTAGGGATTTCATACAGACTCCTTTCTTTTTGCGAAAAATTTTCCGGTCCGTAAAGTCCGCTCTTTTATCAGTATAACGGAAACGGGCGGTTCTGTAACCCGTCGCGCCTCATATTTTCCCGCCCGAAAGAATAGGATAATACGGGGCAAGCCGTTGGAAAGCCCCAATTCGGTTCGGCCGGATTTTCCGTAAACCGCCGGGCGGATCGGGGAGCCAAGCGGTTTGCTTTTCCCCCGGCGGCGCAGCTGAAGCCTCCATATTGCGGGATAAACGGGGGCGGACGCAGGCCGAAAAGGGAAGGCCGGCACATCCCGGTTCTTCCGAAATCGCCGGCCGAAATTTTTTATCATCGGACGATCGCTCCAAAAAGGCGGGGCCCGTCCGAAATATCCGGGTGATCGGCATGAAGATAAACCGTCCTTTTCCGTTCCAGAAGGATTTCGTCCTTTTGCTTATTTTCATATCCTTATTCCTTGTTGTTTTTTTATTCCACGGCTTTTTTTCGGGGAAAGAACCGGGACAAGACAGGGAGGGGGGACAGGGGGAAGAATCCGTCCGGACGGCAGCGGTCGGGGAGGCTGCGGAAGAAGGCCCGGAAGTGGGGAAGCGGGCCCCGGATTTCCAATTGCCGGCGCTTTCGGGCGGACGGATCCGGCTTTCGGATTACCGCGGGAAAAGGGTGGTCTTAAATTTCTGGGCTTCTTGGTGCGGCCCGTGCCGGGAGGAAATGCCGGAAATGGCGGAGTTTTACGGGAAAAGGCGGGGCGGCGGCGTGGAAATTTTGGCCGTCAACATGACCTTTTCCGAAAGGAACCGCCTAGCGGTGGAAGAATTTGCCCGGGAAGGGGGCTTCACCTTTCCGATCTTGCTCGACGAGAAGGAAGCGGCTGCCGATTTGTACCGTATCATCACGATCCCGACAACCTATTTTTTGAATGAGGAAGGGATCATCACCGGGATCCGGATCGGCCCGCTGGATAAAAAAATATTGGAAGACTTCGGCGAAGGCGGAAAATAAGCGGACCGGTTTTCCGGCGGATGGGGGACCCGGGCAAGGGGTCCATCCTTCCCGGGGCTAAAAGTCCGCAAGGGAAGCCGTGGGGCGGGGAATCCCTCGAAGGGAACGGGTCCTCTTTCTGTTTATGATTCGAAAGGCGGCGGAACCCGGCATCTCCGGGGACGGTTTTTCGGCGTCATATCCGCCCCTTTTCCTTCTTCGGCCAAAAGAAATAGGACAGGGTAATGATCAGGTCGATGGCCAACACGATGGTCCACAACCTCATGATCCCGACCAGTTCGGAAGTCCGTTCGAAATCGCCGACGAACAAAACCGTTGCGGCGATGAGGCTTCCCCCGATGCAGTAGGCGAGAAGGTGGCGCAGCCACCCTATCAAATTCGCCTTGGCGAATTCCAGTCCGAATAAATCCTTTTCTTTCTCTCCCGTTTTCAATACGCGGATGCGGAATTGGCGGTCCGCCCAGCGGATCATATTCTTTCCGAAACCTACGGAGACGCCGATATAAACCGCCGCCAATCCGTGTCCGATATTGGCTTTGGCGCCATGATACAGGTCGATCGCGGATACGGCCAAAAGAAGCAGATCCACCAACGGGGTCAGCGCGAGCAGCACCAATCCGAGCTTTTTCCTATTCAAAAGATAACGGGCCGCCAGCCCGAGAATGATCAATACCCAGAAGCCGATTTCACAGGCGATGATGATCCAGATGATCCAGTTCATTTCTCTCCCCCTTTGGGATTTGAAGTTACAAAAAGAATATATCACACGGTTTTATTTAGTACAACCGTATTAAAAAAATAGGTTATAATAAAACTATGCCGAAGATCGTGGATCATGAACAAAGGAAAGAACGGATCGCCGAGGCGTGCTGGCGGGTGATCTTGAAGCGGGGCATGAAGGGGGCGACGGTCCGAAACATCGCCAAGGAAGCCGGCCTTTCCCCGGGTTCGTTGCGCCATTACTTTTCTTCCCAGGGCGACTTGTATCTGTATGCGATGAACCTGGTGAAGGAAAGGGTCCGGAAACGGATGGAAAAAATCGCTTTCAGCCCCTTGCCGGCAAAGGAAAAAATGGTCCGGATCCTTTCGGAACTGTTGCCGCTGAATACGGAAACCCACGCGGAAATGGAGGTGTGGCTGCATTTTATCTTTCATTTTTACGGCAGGGAGGGAGCCGCGGATGGCGGCGTCCGGTCGGCCATTCAAGCGATCATGGACGGCTTGGAAACCTATCGGCTGCTGAAGGAAGGCATTGATAAAGAGTTGGAGACGGAAAGGCTGTACGCCCTGATCGACGGTTTGGCCCTGCATAAATTGCTGGAGGGCGGGCGCTTATCCGATCAAAAGCTCATTGAAATCTTGAAATCCCACATCGATTCGATCGTAAAGGATGAGCGGGACGCGGGTGGAGCCGGCGGTGAAAGGATTCGGGAAGAGGACCGGTAAAAATCGCCGGTTCCGTCCGTGAACATCCCGCATCCGCTGGCAAGGGCGCACCGGGATCCGAAAATTTTTGCTTTCCATATTGACAACGGAAACGGACGGATGGTAAACTCATAAAAGCTATTGGAAAATTTTAATTAGTGGGAAAAACGTTAAGAAGGGAAGGCTGCACCATGCGAAATCGAATCTTTGCCATTTCAAAAAACGGATTATTTGCAGCTGCAGCCCGCCCTGTGCGCATCGGAGAGACGGGAGAATTCTCCGTCGGAAAATGAGAACCCGTATATTCAAAGTGGATCCGAACGAGGTTCCGGGCGCGGCTGCAGGATAGTGCCGCGCCCTTTTTAGAGGCATAGTATGTCCTCGAAAAGAGGCGTACTATGCCTTTTTGCGTTTTCAGGGCGGAGTTTCCCGAAAAGGGGGTTTTTCGAATGGAACCATAATGCGGCAGCCGATGGAACGGGCACGGCTTTGTCCGAACGGGCGCCGGGGGAGGGACCGTCCCTTGTTCCCGCGCCGGGGCGTCACGCAAGCATTCGATTCGGTGTAAAGGGGAATCTCGTATGTTTCAAGTGTTGAAAAAACTGAAATGGTTTTTTGTGGAAAACCGGAGCCGGTATATCGCCGCGATCTCTCTCTTGCTCATCGTCAATCTTTTGGAAATCGTCGCACCAGCGGTGATCGGAGAGGCGGTGGACGGCATCATCGATCATACACTGACCTTCCGCCTTCTGGCGTTTTATTTGGCATTGTTGATCATTTTAAACATCACGCTCTATATCTTGACCTATTTCTGGCAGTATTTGCTGTTCGGCGGGGCGACGATTTTGGAGAAAACCTTGAGAAGCCGATTGATGAAACATTTCTTGAAAATGTCCCCGGCCTTTTACGCGAGAAACTCGACCGGCGATTTGATGGCCAGGGCGACGAACGATTTGAAGGCCGTTTCGGAAACGGCGGGTTTCGGCATCTTGACGTTGGTCGATTCGACCATGTACATGGGAACGATTCTCCTCGCCATGGGGTTTCTTATCTCTTGGAAATTGACCCTTGCCGCCGTTCTCCCTCTGCCTTTATTGGCCTATTTCCTGAAACGGCTGGGCGACAAGATCCATGCCCATTATATGGCAGCCCAGGACGCCTTCGGGGAAATGAATGACTACGTGCTGGAGACGGTGGCCGGGGTAAGGGTCGTACGCGCCTTTAACCGGGAGAAAAACGAAATCGGAAAATTCCGGGGAATGACGGAGGCCGTCTTCCGGAAAAACATGCTCGTCGAAAAGATCGACGCCTATTTTTTCCCGATCACGAACATCTTGAACGGCTTAAGCTTTTGCATCGGCCTTTCCTACGGGATCTACCTGGTCATGCGGCAGGAAATTTCCCTGGGCGACCTCGTTTCCTTCCATGTTTATTTGGGGATGCTGAATTGGCCGGTATACGCCGTCGGGGAATTGATCAACATCATGCAGCGGGGGAACGCCTCCCTCGACCGGGTGCTGGAAACGTTGAATGAAAAAGAGGATGTCCGGGATCCCGACAACGCCAAAAGGCTGGACGGAATCGATTCGGTCCGATTCGATGATTTCTCCTTCCAATACCCGGGCACGGAGCGGAAGGCCTTGGACAATATCAACGTCCTCGTCCGGAAGGGGGCGACGATCGGAATCGTGGGGAAAACGGGCAGCGGAAAAACGACCCTGATCCGGCAGATTTTGCGCGAGTATCCCGCCGGAAGGGGCAGGCTGACGATCGGGGAAGATCCGATCGAGGAAATCATGAAAAAAGAGATCCGGGAAAAAATCGGCTATGTTCCCCAGGATCATTTCCTCTTTTCCAAAACCGTCAGGGAAAATATCCTGTTCGGAAACGAAGGGGCGGGCGAAGAGGAGCTGGAGAAAGCCATCCGGCTCGCCGCTTTGGACAAGGACATCGAATTTTTGCCCAACGGCCTCGACACCCTGGTGGGCGAAAGGGGCGTCGCCTTGTCCGGCGGGCAGAAGCAAAGGATTTCCATCGCCCGGGCCTTGATCAAAAATCCGGAACTGCTCATATTGGATGACGCCCTGTCGGCGGTCGACGCGAAAACGGAGGCAAGGATCATCGAAAATTTAAGAAGGGAAAGGCAAGGGAAAACGACGATCATTTGTTCCCACCGCCTTTCCGCCGTCGAGCACGCCCATTGGATCATCGTTCTGGAGGACGGAAAAATCATCGAAGAAGGCACCCATGAAGATTTGCTGAAAAAGAACGGCTGGTATAAGGAACAGTACGAGCGCCAGCAGCTCTTGCGGCGCGACGAGGAGGAGGTGGCCGGAGTTGACCGGTAGACGTTTGTTCCGCTATGCGCTCCAATTGAAAAAAACGCTGCTTTCCGCCCTCTTGTTTCTCGCGATTGCCGTCGGCTGCGATGTGGCCGCCCCCTTCGTGGCCAAAACATTGATTGACCGCCATATCTTGGGGGTGGACGGTTATTGGGTGAAGACGGACGAAAGGAAGGGGGCCGCCTTTTTTGAAGGAGATTATTACCGGAAGGTCCGGGATCCCGAAGGAAAGGGAATGGAAGAGGGGGCGGCCACCCTTCTGCAGATCGGGAAAAGCTTTTATTTCGTTCCGGATTTGATTCCGCCGGAGGCAAAAAAACAGGTGAAAGACGGAAGGCTGGTCGTTCAAGCGGAAGGGACGGAAAAAACCTATCCCGCGGAAAAACTTACGGCAAAGGAAATGATGGGGTTTTACCGGCCGGAATTTCCGGCGATCGCCCTTTTCATCCTGGGCTATTTCGCTTTGTTCGCCCTTTCCGGGCTGTTTCATTTCGGCGAATATTACTTTTTGCAAAAAACGGCAAACCGGATTATTCAAAGAATGCGCAACGAGGCCTTTGAAAAGATCCAAACCTTGCCCATTTCCTATTTTGACAGCTCCCCCGCGGGGAAGATCGTGGCCCGGATCACCAACGATACGGAGGCGATCCGCACCCTTTATGTCACCGTTCTTTCCAATTTCGTCAACGGGTTCATTACCCTTTCCGGGATCTATGCCGCCATGTTTTTCCTGGACAAGAAACTCGCGGCCATGTTTTTGGCCGTGATCCCGGTCGTATTTTTGTGGATGATCCTTTACCGAAAATTCGCCTCCCGCTACAACCGGGCCATCCGTTCGAAAAACAGCGAGATCAACGCGATGCTGAACGAATCCATTCAAGGGATGGCGATCATCCAAGCATTCAACCGGGAAAAGCGGCAGGAGGAAGAGTTCGAAAAATTAAACGACGCCCATTTCCGCTACCGGAACAAATTGCTGTCGATCAATTCCCTGTCTTCCCACAACCTGACCGGGCTGATCCGGGGGATCGTCCTCTTCGCCTTCATTTGGTATTTCGGATTCCAATCTTTGCATCTGGACGCGGCCGTCACCGTCGGAACCCTGTATGCCTTCGTCGACTACATCAACCGTCTGTTTTATCCGATCGGCAACATCGTCAACCAGTTTGCCAACCTGGACCAGGCGATGGTGGCCGGGGAGCGCCTGTTCCGGCTTTTGGACGAGAAGGGCGAGCCCCTGTCCGATGAAAGGATTCCCCGCTATCGTGGGAATGTCCGCTTTGAACATGTCTATTTCGGTTACGAGGACGGGAAAGACATTTTGCAGGATATCGATTTTGAAGTCCGGCGCGGGCAGACGGTGGCCCTCGTCGGCCATACCGGTTCGGGGAAAAGTTCGATCGTGAATTTGCTGTTCCGCTTCTACGATTGCAAAAGCGGCGCGATCTACGTGGACGGGAAGGATATCCGGACCATCCCCCGCCAGGCTTTGCGGGAACATATGGCGATCGTCCTTCAGGACCCGTATTTGTTTAAAGGGACGATCTACTCCAATATTTCCTTGAACGATCCCCGGATTACGAAGGAAGATGCCGCCAGGGCATTGAAAGCCGTCGGCGGAGAAGGCATTTTTAAACATTTGGCCAAGGGGCTCGATGAACCGGTCAATGAAAAGGGGAGCACCCTTTCCGCGGGCGAACGCCAGCTGATCTCCTTCGCCCGGGCGTTGGCTTTCAACCCGGCGATCCTGATCTTGGACGAAGCCACGTCGAACATCGATACGGAGACGGAAGCGATCATTCAAAGGGCGATGGATGTCGTGAAAGCGGGAAGAACGACCTTCATCATCGCCCACCGGCTTTCCACGGTGAAAAACGCCGATTTGATCCTCGTCTTGAAACGGGGAAGGATCGTGGAACGGGGGAACCATGAAGAGCTGATGGCGAAAAAGGGCATCTACTATCAGCTGTACAAGCTCCAGCATCATTCGCAAGGGGGTTGATGAGGGGAGTGGAAAGGGGACGGATCGGCGGAACCGTTGAAGGAGCCGCGCGGCAAAAAGACCCGCCCACGGGGGCGGGTCTTCCGATTTTTCATCCGTTTCCGCCGGTTTTTTCCCCTTCCAATATCCAAACATAGGGGTTCATCCTCATAAAACGGACGCGGAACCCGTTCCCTTCGAAGACGGAGGTGAGGAACGGGATCGTGGTATAATATTCCGTTTTCAAATCTTCCGCCAACCGGAAAAACCCGTTTTCTTCCGCCTCCCGGATGGCCTTTTGTTTGTCTTCTTCGCTCGGAAACATCGTGTCGGCGAAGACGATTTTCCCGCCCGGTTTCAGCAGGGCGGCGTATTTTTCCACGGCGAGCCGCTTTTCCCCGTCGGTCAAATGGTGGAAGGCGTAGGAGGAGACGATGGCGTCCACCTTTTCCGCCGGGATGGGGAAATCCAAAAAATCGCCGTCAAACAGGCGGAAATTCCCCTTCACTTTTTTCATGGCCAATTTCCGCATGTTTGTGGAAGGTTCGATGCCGATGACTTTCGCCCCCTTTTGCAGGAGGCGCATCGTCAGATTCCCGGTGCCGACCCCGAACTCCAGCACCGTGCCGCAGACCTTATCGGCGACGGTGCTTAAAATCTTCTCATATCCGGAAAAAACCTGTTGATACTCTTCGTCGCTGCCTCGCACCGTATCGTCGTAAACGGCTGCCCATTCATCAAACAGCCTGTCAAATTCCCTTCCCATCGCGAATCCCCTTCATTATGATTATTCTTATCAACATACTATGAAATATGGCGGGAAAAAGAGAGCGGAAACCATTTAAATTTTGACATGGCCCCGATAAAAGAATACTATACTTATAGGAATTATAACTTTTTCTGGGGTGAGATGACAATGAAAAAGGATCGGCTGAATGTGGAAAGCTTCCATTTGGACCATACGAAGGTGAAGGCCCCCTATGTCCGCCTCGCGGACGTGAAGACGGGGAAAAACGGGGATAAAATTTACAAATACGACGTTCGTTTTTGCCAGCCGAACAAGGAGCATATGGAAATGCCCGCCCTCCATTCCCTGGAGCATCTGATGGCCGAGCGTATCCGCGATCATCATCCGGACGTCTTCGACGTGAGCCCCATGGGCTGCCAAACGGGCTTCTACGTGTCCATCATCAATGACGGCGATTATGAAGGCTTCCTGCGGGTTTTGGAAAAAACGCTGACGGACGTACTAAACGCCGAGGAGGTTCCCGCCTGCAACGAGATCCAATGCGGAAACGCGGCGAGCCACAGCCTGGAAGGGGCGAAGAAACTGGCGAAAAAAATGCTCGATCATCGGGACGAATGGACGCAAGTTTTTGCGGAATGAAAACGAGGGGATTCGATGAAATACTATCATGATGTCCGTGAATTGGTCGGGAGAACGCCGCTGGTCAAAATCAACCGCCACCCTTTTGCCGGCAAAGTCCGGATCTTCGCCAAGCTGGAATATTTGAACCCCGGGGGAAGCGTGAAAGACCGGCTGGGCCGGTATCTATTGCAGAAGGCCTTGGAAAGCGGGAAGATCGATGAAAACGGGACGATCATCGAACCGACGGCGGGAAACACGGGGATCGGCCTGGCGCTGGCCGCCGCGGGGACGAATGTGAAAGTCATCTGCGTCGTCCCGGAAAAATTCAGCATCGAAAAACAGGAACTGATGCGCGCCCTCGGGGCGACGGTGATCAATACGCCCACCGAACTCGGCATGCAGGGGGCGATCGAAAAGGCGAAACAGCTGCTGAAAGAGATCCCCAACTCCTATTGCCCCAACCAGTTTGAAAATCCGTGGAACCCGGAAACCTATTACGAGACGATGGGCCCGGAAATCGTCGAAGAATTGGACGGGAAAATCGATGTATTCGTGGCCGGCGCCGGGAGCGGAGGCACATTCACGGGGACGGCGAAATATTTGAAGGAAAAAATCCCCGGGATCCGGACGGTCATCGTCGAACCGCAAGGGTCGATCCTGAACGGCGGGGAACCCGGGCCCCATAAAACGGAGGGGATCGGTGTGGAGAAGATCCCGCCGTTCCTGGACAAATCCCTGATGGATGCCATCTATACCATTCCCGACCGGTCGGCCTTTGCCAGGGTGAAGGAACTGGCCAAAAACGAAGGCCTCCTGGTCGGCAGTTCATCCGGCGCGGCCTTCGACGCCGCCCTCCAAGAGGCGTCGAAGGCGAAGGAAGATGCGGTCATCGTCACGGTTTTTCCCGATTCCAGCGAAAGGTATTTGTCGAAAGGCATTTATAAGGAGGAAGGCATTTGAAGAAAAAAACGTTGATGATCCATGGCGGGATCCCCCGGGATCCCCATACCGGCGCGGTATCGGTCCCCGTTTCCCGGGCGAGCACCTTCAAGCAGAACGGGGTCGGAAATTTCCTTTATGAATATGCCCGGACGAAAAACCCGACGCGGGAAGCGCTGGAGGAACTGGTAAAGGATCTGGAAGGCGGGGTGGCCGGATTCGCGTTCGCCTCCGGCATGGCCGCCATTTCTTCCGTCATGCACTTGTTCAAGGCGGGAGACCATCTGATTTTTACCGATGATGTGTACGGCGGCACCTTCCGGTTGATGGCGAAGGTGCTGAACCGGTTTTCGCTCGATGTCTCTTTCGTGGATACGAGCGATCCGAACCAAATCGAGGCCGCCTTGAAGGAAAACACGAAGGCGATCTACATCGAAACCCCGACCAATCCTTTGCTGAAGATCACCGATATCCGGGCGGTCAGCGAAATCGCGAAAAGGCGCGGCCTGTTGTTGATCGTCGACAACACCTTCAGCACCCCCTATTGGCAAAATCCCCTTCAGCTCGGCGCGGACATCGTGCTCCACAGCGCGACGAAATATTTGGGCGGCCACAGCGACGTCGTCGCCGGGGTCGTGGCCGTCAACTCCGAGAAGCTGAAGGAAGAACTGCATTTCATCCAAAATTCCGTAGGCGCCGTTTTAAGCCCGGACGACAGCTGGATGTTGATCCGGGGGATCAAGACGCTGGCGATCCGGATGGAGGCCGTGGAGGAAAACGCGAAACGGATCGCGGAATTTCTGGAAGGCCACGGGGCTGTCCGGAAGGTGTATTATCCCGGACTCCCGTCCCATAAGGGGCATGAAATCCACAAGAAGCAGGCGAAGGGGTTCGGCGGCATGATCTCCTTCGATGTGGGCAGCGGGGAAAAGGCGGAGGAAGTGGTCAAAAAAGTCCGCTATTTCACCCTGGCGGAAAGCCTTGGGGCGGTCGAGAGCCTGATTTCCATCCCGGCAAAAATGACCCACGCGTCCATCCCCTATGAAAGAAGGCAGGAACTGGGCATCACCGACGGGCTCATCCGCCTCTCCGTCGGGATCGAGGACGCACAAGACCTGTTGGAGGATTTGGCGCAGGCATTGGATTGAGCCCGTTTGCGAAAAGCGCTCCGGCAAAATCCTCGCGATAGGATTTTATGAAGGTTTTACTGCAAATCATTCGCCCGCTGAATCCAAGCGAGCAGGAAAAGCTTTGTCAATTTGGTGGAAATATAGGGGATCGATTTGCATTCTTCATCCTAGGGGGGAAGCCTCGTAATCGTACAGGCTTCCCTTTCGGTCATTTAGGCCGTTCCAATATGGACACGTACCTTTTTCGACGTGACAATCAGCGTAAAAGCTGATATATCAATATATTTTCAAAATTTTAATCGAGGATATTTTTGTGGACAGTTGTTTAGATATCCAAAACAAGGAATTCTTCCCGAATATGTAAAAATGGAGTCGCCCCTGTACCCGCGGGCAAAAAATCGGGGAAAATTTTCTCTTTGCAGATGAAGCTTTGTCGGCATACAAACAATGGAAAAAACGTAAGTTCTCATAGGCGAATCTTTATCTGCCGGAAAAGTATGCCTTTGATACGGACTGTTTTGATAAGGCTGCGAAAATGAGGAAATGCCATCATTGATCGATGAATGGGGGACAGAACAGCCCCACGCAAAAATAAGTTCCCCTTATATCGCCGGTCGAATAAACCATACGGGAAAGATACCCAAAATGAGCTTATCCGTGCCCCGGGGATTCATAGGAATTCGTGCGGGAAGACATACTCCTGCGCAACAACACTACGATCCGTATTAAATCAAGTCTTGAGATAGTCGAATCATATCCTTACACTGTATACCATTTTCAAAAATTTCGTCTGAGTAATGCCTTGTGAAAAAATCAATGTCAATACCAGTTATTCTAAAACCGCATTTTTGATAAAGTGCTAATTGCCCAACACTTGAATTTCCCGTGCCTACTTCAATGGTTTTAAATCCTTTTGATTTTGCGGTTTGAATGGCATGCATTACCAATTGTTTTCCAATTCCTCTTCCTTGATGACTTTTTGTAACTGCAATATTTACTAACTCTACCGTTTCAGGCCTTGTTGGAAGTAAAACATAAACCCCAATTATTCTATTGTTACTTTCTGCTACAAAGCATTCTCCTCTTTGAAGATATTCATGTACAAGCCGTGGAGAAGGGTCAGCTAACAACAATAAATCCATCGGAGGCTCTTCACCTCTGTTTAATTTGCGAATAACCATACCGTTCTCCCTCCCCCTATAGTACTCAAATGAATTTAACTAGGTACATAGAAAGACTTTATACAATAATAGGATGAAATCCTCAATCGTTAAGGATTCAGCCCTTTTTGTATGAAAATACGATAAATTAATCCGCCCCATCATGAGGAAATTCGTCACGATTTGAACGATACATATGCATGCGTGCAGATAAAAGAACCACCCGTTTTCAAAAATCCGGTGATCCTTTTTCCCGCCTTGTTCCACGGAAACGCCCCTTCCTCCCGGGAAGGGGCTTGCGCTTTTGTTGGGCCGGAAAAAGGATTAAAGATCTGCCTTTTTCCCCCAATATTTTTCAATGAAGGCGTCCCGGCCCGACAGTTCGCGGTCTTTTTTGTAGGCTTCCGGATTTTTCTTGTAAAAATCTTGATGATGTTCTTCCGCTTCGTAAAATTCTTGGGCGGGGAGGATCTTGGTCACGATCGGTTTTTGGAACCTTCCGCTTTTTTCCAGGGCTTCCTTCGATTGTTCCGCTTTTATTTTTTGCTCTTCGTTATGGTAAAAGATCGCCGTCCGGTAGGAGGGACCCCGGTCATGGAACTGCCCGCCGTCATCGGTCGGATCGATTTGCTGCCAATAGATCTCCAGCAATTTCTCATAGGGGATGATTTCCGGGTCAAAGGTGATTTGCACCGCCTCATAATGCCCGGTCGTCCCGGATTTCACCTGCTCGTAGGTCGGATTTTTCACATGGCCAGCGGTATAGCCGGAAACGACTTTATGCACCCCTTCCCAGCGGTCGAAGGGTTTTACCATGCACCAAAAGCATCCGCCGGCAAATGTGGCTTTTTCCAAACCTTTTTCCATCTCTTGTCAACTCCGTTGCCAAGTTTTTGTACCAAACATCTTACCATAAATGATCGGAAAATTCATTTAAAAGATGTTCCCGTAAACATTGGGGAAGAAGATGAACAATGTTGAACCGGTCATGTCCATGTCCGAAATCCGGAGGCCGCGGCGGGGGAGAAGGGGAAGTTGCGCGGAACCGGCGGGTTTGTTGATCCGGCTTTTTCCCCTTGTTTGCAACTTCTGTTAATATTGGATATATCTGTTTTACGAATTTCGCCGCAAATTTGTAATAGATTTCTCAAACTGTCCGGGGATTTTTGGCCGTTTTTCTGTTATAGTAGTGGTTAACAGCATCGGTGTTGCCGGCCGTCGGGATTTTTTTTTGGAAGGTTTTTACGGTTGTCATAGTGATTATGTTATTTGCCTGGAACTTTAAAGTGGGCTATCATAATTATAAGGAGATATGTGAACATTTGAGCAATCATATATGTGAAAAATTGAACAATATAGCGTCCGGCCGAAGTCTGGCGAAATACGGAAAGGAGGAACTCCCATGGATCCGGTCATGCTGGCAAGGATACAATTTGCGTTGACGACCATTTACCATTTCTTCTTCGTGCCCCTTACCATCGGATTGGCGTTTATCATCGCTTTGATGCAAACATTATATGTCGTGAAAAAGGAAGATATTTACAAGAAAATGGCGAAATTCTGGGGGCACTTGTTTCTGATCAATTTTGCCGTAGGGGTAGTAACGGGGATCGTTCAGGAATTCCAATTCGGAATGAACTGGTCGGATTATTCCCGGTTCGTCGGTGACGTCTTCGGGGCGCCGCTCGCCATTGAAGCGCTGCTTGCCTTCTTTATGGAATCCACCTTTATCGGGCTTTGGATCTTCGGCTGGGACCGGCTGCCGAAAAAAGTGCACTTGGCGAGTATTTGGCTCGTATCGATCGGGACGATGATCTCCGGTTTTTGGATTTTAACGGCAAATGCCTTCATGCAAGTGCCCGTCGGTTATGCGATCCGAAACGGCAGGGCGGAAATGGTCGACTTTCTCGCGCTCATCACCAACGGACAATTATGGGTGGAATTTCCCCACGTCATCACGGGGGCATTGGCTACCGGGGCATTCTTCGTTGCCGGTATCAGCGCCTATAACCTGTTAAAAAAGAAACATACGGAATTTTACAGGAAGTCCATGAACATCGCCTTGGTCATCGCCTTGGTCGGCAGTTTGGGCGCCGCCTTCAGCGGTCACGCCCAAGCCCAATATCTTGTGAAGACCCAGCCGATGAAGATGGCGGCTGCAGAGGGGATTTGGGAAGATACGCCCGATCCCGCGCCCTGGTCGGCCGTTGCCTGGATCGACACGAAAAATCAAGAAAATAAGTTTGAACTGAATATTCCCTATCTGTTAAGCTTTTTATCCTATTCGAAATTTGAAGGCGGCCTGAAGGGGATGAAGACCCTTCAGGAGGAATATGCGGAAAAATACGATCCGGTCGTCGGCGAAGGCATGAATTATATTCCGCCGGTGAAGACGACGTACTGGAGCTTCCGTTTCATGATCGGCTTCGGCACGGCGATGATCTTATTGTCGATGATCGGCCTGTATTTGTGGAAAAAGGGACGGCTGGAGCAAAGCCGCCGGTATTTGAAACTCCTCGTTCCCGCCATCTCGTTTCCGTTTTTGGCCAACACCTTCGGATGGATCATGACCGAGGTGGGACGCCAGCCGTGGACGGTTTTCGGTTTGATGACGACGGCTGACGCCGTATCACCGAATGTTTCGCCGGGAACCATCCTGTTTTCGATCATCATGTACACGCTGATCTTCACCGTCCTTTCGTGCGTGACCGTGTATTTGATGGTCCGGGAAATCAAACGGGGACCGTACGGACATCATGAGGGGAATGCCGCGGTATCCGTCGATCCGTTCCATAAGGCAGGTGTTTGAGATGGAATTGAGTGAACTTTGGTTTATCCTGATCGCTGTACTCTTTATCGGATTCTTCTTCCTTGAAGGGTTTGATTTTGGCGTGGGAATGGCGACACGTTTCCTGGCCCGGAATCAAAATGAGCGGACGGTCATGGCGAATACCATCGGTCCGTTCTGGGACGCGAATGAAGTGTGGCTGATCACCGCGGCAGGCGCCATTTTTGCCGCGTTCCCTCACTGGTATGCGACGATGTTCAGCGGCTATTACCTGCTGATGCTGGCCGTCCTGCTCTGCCTGATCGGACGCGGCGTTTCCTTTGAATTCCGCCGCAAGGTGGAAGATCCGCGGTGGACGGAGCTGTGGGACTGGGTGATCTTTTTCGGCAGTTTGCTGCCGCCGTTTTTGCTCGGAATTCTGTTCACCAGCATGCTGAAGGGCATGCCGATCCAAAAAGATATGAATATGGACGCCGGGTTCTCGGATGTGATCAACATTTATTCCCTCTGGGGCGGCTTGACGGTCGTATTGCTCTGTTTCCTGCACGGTTTGACCTTCCTGTCCCTCAAAACCGAAGGAGAGATCAGGGGGCGTTCGGCAGCGCTGGCGAAAAAACTGGTGTGGGCCGCAATGGCAGCCCTTGCCGTCTTTGCGGGCCTGTCTTGGCAGATGACCGATATTTTCGAGGTGCGCCCCGTCCTTGAGCCGATCCTTGTCGTTTTGCTGCTGTTTGCTCTGGGACTTTCCCGCTATTTTATTTCCGCGAAACGGGAGGGCATGGCGTTCGCCATGACCGGGCTCGGCATCGTGTTGACGGTGGCGTCGGTTTTCGCCGGGCTGTTCCCGCGGGTGATGGTCAGCTCCTTGGACAAAGCCTATCATTTAACGGTCTACAACGCATCCAGCGGGGCATACTCCCTTAAAATCATGACGATTGCGGCCTTAACGATTTTGCCGTTCGTGTTAGGGTACACTATTTACAGCTATTATGTTTTCCGGAAACGGGTAACGGATAAGGAGCATCTCACGTACTGATGGAGCGAACGCTGTTCTCTTTCAAAGGACTGAAGCCGGTTCTCGCCGGGCTGGCGGCATTGACGGCGATTCAAGCCGCGGCCATCATCGTTCAGGCTTATTTTTTGGCGGACGCGATCTCTTCCCTTTTCGGGGGAGATCCGTTCGCCCGCGTCTTTCATCAATGGATGATTTTCCTGTTTGCCCTGGTCCTCCGCCAGCTGCTTGCCGTCTGGAAGCGTACGATCGCCTACCGGTTTGCGGCCAGGACGGGCAAAGAGCTCCGGGAGGCCTTGCTGCAAAAGTTGTTCCAGCTCGGCCCCCGTTTTGTAAGGGCGGAAGGCTCCGGACAGACGGTCACCCTGGTTATGGAAGGAATCGCGAAATTCCGCCGTTATTTGGAGCTTCTTCTTCCGAAGATGATGAATTCGGTCATTATCCCTTCGGCCATTTTCCTGTTTATCCTTTTTGTCAATATCCGCTCCGCCGTCATTTTGGGCCTCGCCGTTCCGATCCTGATCGTCTTTATGATTTTGCTCGGGCTGGCGGCAAAAATAAAGGCCGACCGCCAATACAAATCCTATCAAATGCTGTCCAATCATTTCGTCGATTCTTTGCGGGGACTGGAGACGCTCAAATATTTGGGATTGAGCCGGCGGCACATCAACAGCATCCTTTTCGTAAGCGAAAGGTACCGCCGGGCCACGATGGGGACGCTGCGCATCGCCTTTTTATCTTCCTTTGCCGTGGATTTTTTCACCATGCTGTCCATCGCGACCGTCGCCGTTTTTCTCGGGATGGATCTGATAAACGGGAAGATGGGGCTGCATCCGGCGTTGACGATTCTGATCCTGGCCCCGGAGTACTTCCTGCCGATCAGGGAGCTGGGGGCCGATTACCATGCGACCCTGGACGGAAAGGAAGCGGGCAAAAAGATCCGGGAAATCCTCGATGAAGAAATCCCGCAGCAGGGGCAGGACCCGATTCCCCCTTGGAACGCCGCTTCCGTTTTTTCCGTGAAAGGCCTCAGCGTGCGTTTTGCGGACAGCCGCCGGCCGGCTTTGCAGGATATCCGATTTTCCGTATCGGGCTTTCAAAAGGTCGGAATCATCGGGGCCAGCGGCGCGGGAAAGTCCACGCTGATCGATGTTTTAGGCGGATTTCTGACGCCTTCCGCCGGCGAATTTGAAGTAAACGGCAGGAAGGTAACGACCCTTTCCCAGCGGCATTGGCAAAGCCAGATCACCTATATTCCCCAGCACCCTTACCTGTTTCACGATACCGTTTTCAACAATATCCGATTTTACCGCCCGGAGGCGGCGAGGGAAGAAGTGGAGGAGGCCGCGGAGCGGGCGGGCCTCACCGGATTGATTCGGTCGCTGCCGGAAGGGTTTGAGACCATCATCGGGGAAGGCGGGCGGGCCTTAAGCGGCGGGCAGGAACAACGGATCGCCCTCGCCCGGGCATTTTTAAGCGACCGTCCGATCATCATGCTCGATGAGCCGACCGCCCATCTGGATGTGGAAACGGAATACGAATTGAAAGAAACGATGCGGCAATTGTTCAAGGGCAAGCTCGTGTTTTTTGCCACCCACCGCCTGCATTGGATGCCGGATATGGATTTCATCATCGTGCTGGATCAAGGAAAAATTGTGGAAACCGGAACGCACGAACAGTTGATTCGGAAAAAAGCGGCATATTATCGGCTTGTGAAAAGACAAATGGAGGGCCTCTGATGGGCAAGGAGCATTGGATCTTCCCGTATTTGCGCCAATACCGCGGGCTGCTGGCGCTGGCGGTTCTTCTTGGCTCCCTGACCGTTTTCTTCGGCGGGGCGTTGATGTTTACTTCGGGTTATCTGATTTCTAAAGCGGCGGCGCGGCCCGAATCCATTTTGATGGTTTATGTGCCGATTGTCGGTGTCCGCGCGTTCGGCATCGGCCGCGCCGTGCTTCGCTACGCGGAGAGGCTTTCGGGGCACCAGTTCGCTTTGAAAATCCTTTCGGCCATGCGCGTCCGCTTATATAAAATCGTCGAGCCGCAGGCCTTGTTTCTCCGTTCCCGCTTCCGCACGGGGGACGTCCTGGGGGCGCTTGCCGATGATATTGAACATCTGCAGGATTTTTATTTAAAAACATTGATTCCCTCGATCGTTTCACTGGCCGTTTACACGGCGGTCCTGATTGCCGCGGGACTCTTTTCTGCGCCCTTCGCCATTCTCCTCGGCGTATTCTTGGGGCTGTTGATTTTTGTCGGCCCGATCATCTCATACGTTTATATGAAAATAAAAAATGAACAGTTGAAAAGGGGAAGGCACCGGCTCTACCGGCAGTTTACCGATGCGGTTTTCGGCATCAGCGATTGGATATTCAGCGGGAAGTACGCGGACTATATCCGCCGGTACGAATCACAGGAACAGGAGCTTTTTGAACTGGAAACGAAGAAATTTTCCTTTGTGAACGGGCGGGACGTGCTGAATCAAACGGTGCTCGGCGCCGTCGTCATCCTCGCCGTCTATTGGGCAAACGGGGAAACGATCAGCGGGACATTCCCGCCCACGCTGATCGCCGCCTGCGCCCTCGCGGCCCTGTCCTTGACGGAATCCTTTTTGCCGGTCGCCGAGGCCATCGCCGAAACGTCAACGTACCAGGATTCCATCAGACGCCTGGAGGCCATTCGGGCGGCATCTCCGAAAGCTTCATCCGAAGGGGAGAAACGGCATGCTGCGCCGGACTTCCGTCACGTGACGATTGAAATCAACCGATTATCCTTCGGATATGATCCAAAAACCCCCCTTCTGTCCGATATTCGCTTAAAAATCGATCAAGGGGAGAAAATTGCCATCATCGGGCGCAGCGGTTCGGGAAAATCGACGCTGTTGAAACTGATTCAAGGCGCCCTTGTCCCGTCGGGCGGCGAAGTCCGGATCAACGGGATCCCTGCCCACGAGCTGGCTCCGGCCATTCCGAAAATGATGGCGGTCCTTAACCAAAAGCCGTATTTATTCCATACGTCCGTCATGAACAACATCCGCCTCGGCAACCCGGAAGCGTCCGATGAGAAAGTGTTCGAGGCGGCCAAGAAGGTTCAATTGCACGAGATGATTAGGCAATTGCCGGAAGGATATGAGACGAATATGCACGAAACGGGCCAGCGCTTTTCCGGAGGAGAACGGCAAAGAATCGCACTGGCACGGATCTTGTTGCAAAACACGCCGGTCGTCATCATGGATGAACCGACCGTCGGTCTCGACCCCATAACGGAAGCGGACCTGTTGGCGGACATCTTCGATCTATTGGAGGGAAAAACGATCATTTGGGTCACCCATCATTTGCTGGGCGCGGAAAAAATGGACCGCATCCTTTTCCTTGAAAAGGGAAAGATCACGATGGCGGGCAGCCATCAACAACTTCTGGCGCGCGAAGAAAGATACCGCCGGCTATATGCGCTGGATCGCCCGCTGTCCGGTAAATCGTGACGGGGGAATGGGCGGTCATCCGCTGCCGGATGGAAAGGGGCCGCCGGCCGCATGAAGGATTTGCCGTATCCGGGTCGGAAGGGAGGATGAATCCGGGAAGCCTGGCTTAGGGCGTGCGCATCCGTCGGGATTTTGCCGCCCCCATCGACGTTTTGGAAGGAATTCCCAACAACCTTTGGGATCATTCCGCGGCGCATCCCTTCTTGTCAGAGGATTGCCCGGCGCGATGCCTCGGAAGCATTTTCGTTTTTCCTACCGCCAAAGGCGGCATCGGCAGCGGTTCATCGGCCTCCGCCGGGATGTTGTTCCCGAGGCTTCGTTCATCCGTGCAAAGCGTCTTTCCCGGCAGGATGGCATGGAACTGGCCCCATGCCGCCTATTCTTTCTTCGAGCGCGAAAATTCCGGGAAGAAATGCGGGAAAAGATATTGAAAAACAGGACGGAGCCAGTTTATGATGAAAACAAAGGCAGCAGTTATAGAGAGAGGAAAGGAGATTCCGATTGTACAGATTTCTGGGATATATCGCCATTTTCCTGTTTAAAGTTTTCGCCCGGTTCCAAGTGATCGGCAAAGAAAATATCCCGAAGGGCGCGGGATTCGTATATGCCTGCACCCATGCCGGCTGGCTGGACGTGGTGGCCCTCGCCCTGTCCATTTTTCCGGTCCGGGTCCATTACATGGCGAAAAAGGAATTGTTCCAAAATCCCATCGCCGCGAAATTCATCACTTCGTTAAACGCCTTTCCGGTCGATCGGGAGAATCCGGCGCCCAGCAGCATCAAAATTCCCGTGCAGCTGGTGAAGGAAGGCAAGGTGGTGGGGATCTTTCCGAGCGGCACGCGGAAATCGGAAGACGTTCCGCTGAAACGGGGGGCAATCACCATCGCCAGCCTGGCGAAAGCCCCGATCGTTCCCGCTTACTATGAGGGACCGAAAACGTTAAAGGAACTTTTTAAGGGGAAAAAAGCGTATATCGTGATCGGGAAGCCGATCCGATTGGAAAGGGAAGGGGCAAAAAGGGTGGATGCCGAGCATTATACCCGTTTGCTTTCGGAAACCTTCCTGCAATTGAAGGAGGAGCTAAAAAATTACCGGACCACCAAGTGAACGGAGGTTCCTTGAACGGGATTCCCGCTTCAGGCGCGTTTCCTTTCGATAGGGGATGCGCCTGATTTTTTTTTGGAAACCTGCGAATTCCGCCTGGGAACCGTTAGCCCGCCCCCGTTGGGATGGTCGGTTTTTTGGGACAGGAATATTTCTCATCCGGCGGGACAGGACCGCGGCTGAAGAATGGAAGGGCCTTTGGCAAGTTTTATCTCCCGGAATGGGGGCGTTCCCTTTTTCGTTCAAGGAATATGGAACGGTTTCCCGTTTTTTGTGATGCACGGTTACGGCCTGAGGAATCATCGGCATGCGGCGATCCCGCCGCGAGGCCGCCCGATTGGGCGCATCAGGCATCCGCCTGCTTAAAGAACTTCGGGGCAAAGTTCCGAAGCGTGACCCCTTCGCTATTCCGGATAAAAAAGGAGGAAAGCCGAAAAAGCGAAGACGCCGTTTCTTAGCGCCGTTTTCGGCCGGCCCGAACGGCCGGAAAAAGTATGCGCGGGAACGAAAAGAAGCTTTTTCCGCCTTTCCTCCCGCCTCTTTGTCCTCCTTTCGCATGGAAAAATGAGAACGGGGAAGAATAAAAAAACCGAACGACCGAAGGAGGAATCGGAAATGAGCTTGGAATGGTATTTTCGCATGGAGAAGGATCTTCGCAATCAATTGCCCGCTTTAACGGAACCATTTGGCGATGAGGAAATCCTCTTTGACACGAACACAACCGAACATCATCCCTCCTTTCTGTTTTCCGTGGAAACGGAAGACGGGCTGGAGAATTTTTGCGTTATCAACTATGATCCGGTGAACCAGGAATTTTACTCCTTTCATTACCATGAGGACGCGGATTTGGAAGCGAAAGTGCTCTTCCATGACATGGAGGAAATGGTTCAGTTCATCCAGGACTCTCTCTACGAACATCTGTGGGATCGGGATGATGATGAACAGGAAGATGAGGATTTCGACGGTGCGGCGGATCGGGAGGACACAAACGGCGAATTCGCCGGCTTTGAAGGAGATCCGGAAGAGGAAGCGATCGAATGGATTTCCAACGACAAGCACCTTCATATTGAAGAGCGGTCGGCGGACGGGCGGCAAAAATACGCGATCCATTTGAAGATGGGTATCGACAAGGAAACGGGAGACGGGGTTTTGTACAGAAATACGTATATTGAAGATGAGGACGAACCGGAAGAAAAACTCCTGTTTTATTTCAAAGAAGAGGAAGCGGAATATTTGCGGGATCTGTTCAGCGATTATTTATCCCATGTGGAAGGATCGGGAGAACAGCCCCGATGACATGTTCGGAATACGGAAAGTCATTTAAAGGAACGGGCGGCCTTGGGATTGGGGCCCACCCTTCGGAATGCGGGAGCCAAAAGGCCTCCCGTTTTTTCTTTTGGAAAAGCGAACGGATCGGATCCAAAAAATTTTTTGTTTTCCTGTTGACCTTGACGTACCGTCATCTTTTAAAGTAAAAAGCGAAAGGAGAGGTGATATGCGGATCAAGGAAGTGGCTGATCTTGCCGGCATCAGCGTGCGCACGCTCCGATATTACGACCAGATCGGCTTATTGAAGCCGGACCGGGTGACGGAGTCCGGCTACCGGATATACAGCGAGGAGAACCTGGAGACACTGCAGCAAATCCTTTTTTTCCGGGAACTGGGATTTCCGTTGAAAAAAATCAAGGAGATCATTCAAAATCCTTCCTTCGACCGGCTGGAGGCCCTCGAACTCCACAGGAAATATTTGCTTGAAAAAAAGAGGAGAATCGACCAAATGCTCCGGACGGTTGACAAAACCATCAAATATATGAAAGGGGAGACGACCATGACCCGTGAAGAAAAATTTTCGGGATTCGATTTTTCCGAAAACCCGTATGAAAAAGAAGCGAGGGAAAGATGGGGAGACGCGGCGGTGGATGAAGCGAATCGAAGGATCGGGGAATTAAACGAGGAACAAAAACAGGCTTTGCAGGAAGAAATGGGCGAAATTTACCGCAATCTGGCCGCCTGCCGCCACCTTCCCCCCGATTCCGAAGAAGCGCAAGAGGCGATCGGGAAATGGTATGAATTGTTGAATCGCCATTTCGGAAACTATTCGCCGGAGATGTTTAAAAATTGGGGGCAAATGTATGTGGAGGACAGCCGGTTCAAGAAGAACATCGACCGGTTCGGCGACGGACTGGCGGCCTTTATGCGCGATGCGATGGCGGTTTTCGCCGACCGGCAAAATCCGTCCGCCGAAAAGCACTCGACGGCCTGAAATGATTTGCGCCGTTAAACCGTTGATAACCCGGCGCGGGGAAGGCGGATATTTCTCCTGCGCTAATGCTCCGCACTTTCGCCATTTTTAAAAGATGTCCTTCTTATTTGCCGCCTCGATTGCTCGGATCGCGGTTTAAAGGGTGTCCGTTTTTACGGCGGACACCCTCAGCTTTTTCTTTGAAAAACGCAGCTCAAAGCCCGGAAACCTTCCCCCGTTTACCGGACCGGCACCTCTTTCGGCGGTTCCATGCCGGTTTCCCGCCGGCGGATTTCCTTGAATTTTTTTGTCTCCTCGGCGATGACCCCCGACAGCAACAACAGGGCGATCAAGTTCGGTATGGCCATCAGCGCGTTGCAAATATCGGCGATTCCCCAGATCAATTCGAGGCTCAAGCCCGATCCGATGAAAGTGAACAGGACGAAGATGATGCGATAAATATAGATGGATCGGTCGGTAAACAAATAGGCGAAGCATTTTTCCCCGTAATAGGACCAACCCAAAATGGTGGAATAAGCGAACAGAATCAGTCCGGTCGTAACTACCGTGTTGCCGAATACGGGGAGAAACCCGTCGAACGCTTTTACGGTCAAGGAAGCGCTGTCGAAACCCGCATCGGCGCCGGCATACACGCCGCTCATGACGAGGGTAATGCCGGTGATCGAACAAACGATCATCGTATCGATGAAGGTGCCCGTCATGGACACGAGACCTTGCCGGGAAGGATGGTCCGTTTTGGCCGCGGCGGCGGCAATCGGCGCGGAACCCAAGCCGGATTCGTTGGAAAAGAGCCCGCGGGCGATTCCGAACCGGACCGCGGTGCCCAGCACCCCGCCTCCGACCGATTCGGCGGTAAAAGCTTCCTTAAAGATCAGGGCGATTGCCTTCGGAAGAAGATCGATATTTAAAAGGATGATGACCAAACCGCCGAAAACATAGAAAAGGCACATGAACGGAACGAGAAAGGCAGTGACCCTGCCGATGCTTTTGATGCCGCCGATGATCACCAGCGCCGTTAATACGGCCAATACGAATCCCGTAATCCAGGGATTGATCCCGAAGGTTTTGTGCAGGGCTTCGGCGACGGAATTGGATTGGGTCATGTTGCCGATCCCGAAAATGGCGGCGATCGTTCCGAAGAGGGCGAAGAGAACGGCCAGCCATTTCCAACCGAGCCCCCGTTCGATATAATACATCGGCCCGCCGGATTTTTGCCCGAACTCGTTGGTCACCCGGTATTTCACCGCGAGAACGGCTTCGCCGTATTTCGTCGCCATCCCGAAAAAGGCGGCAAACCACATCCAGAATACGGCCCCGGGGCCCCCCGAAACGACCGCCGTGGCGACTCCCGCGATATTCCCGATGCCGACGGTCGCGGACAGGGCGGTCATTAAGGCCTGGAAATGGGAAATGTCCCCGTCGGATTTCTGGTCTTGACGTTTGGAAAAGGCAAGTTTCAAAGCATAGGGCAATTGGGATACTTGCAGAAACTTCAACCGAAAGGATAAGAAGATTCCCGTTCCCACCAGCAAAATCAACAGGAGCGGGCCCCACACGATGCTGTTCAGTTCGCTGACGACCGGTTCGATTTCTTCGCCGATCGCGTTGAAAAACGCCAAATCCATCCCTCCTCATCGCTTTAAAAATATAAAAATTCCAAAAAGATAGATAATATTATTATATATCATCTTTTCGAAAAATTACATAATTGATTTGCAGAAAGATTTTCCTCGGGCAGGACCTCGCCGTGAAAGATCCGGCATGCGGACCGGGGAAATTCGACGTCCGCTGTTCCGTTTTCCTTAAGATGCGGCGCAGGGCATTCATAATAAGGGACGGATTCCCGTGCGCGAAGCGGCGAAATCAACGGCACAGGTTCTTTCCAACCTATTCAAAAAATGGCATTTCTTTAAGGGATGCCGTTTAGGTAAGATCTCTTGGGCAAATTGGGAGATGAGGCGTGTCAGATTTGAAAAAGGATTGCAAACGGAAAAAATGGGCCGTTTCAATCCTCCCAAGCCGGAAAGAAAATGTTGGCCCACGGAGTCAGCCTTGGAGCAAACAATGGAAATGCACGGGAATAAAACCCGGACGTGGAAGACGGCCGAGGCCCGGCGGAAAAAAGGCCGATTGAAAACAACTGCAGCAATACTTACCCTTTCTCGGGCAGAAAATGAATTGTAAGAACAAAATAGCGAAAAAAGTTCGGGTGCCTTTCATGAAACCTGTTCGATGGTTTTGATTCGTTCTTTTTCGGTCATTTCTTCGTTTAAAAGGACGTCCCGAATGATTTCCGCTTCGGGGGTTCCGCCGGGTTCCCGTGTGAAAACGGCATCGGGGAAATGGTTTTTGAGAAGCTGGAAAATGGTGTTTTTTCCGGAACCATCCATTCCGGTGAGCGTGACATATTTTTTATCCGGCATTCTCCTATTTTCCATATCGTAACACGGGCTGTTGAAAAAGACGGGAAATTTTTTGATTTTATTTTCCGCTGTCGCCGAAAAGACGTTTGACTTCGTCGTCCCGGAGGAAGCGGCCGGGACATGGAGACAGAGGCGCCATTTCTCCGAAAAATGTCCGGGCGCGGCGAAGATTTTCAGAAACCCGTTGCATCTTACGTTACGTAAGGTATTATGATGAGAAAAAAAGAAGGGGAAGGACAGGAATGAATCGGGAAAAACGATATTCCATCGGAGAATTTTCGGAAAAAGCGGGATTATCGAAACGGACTTTGCATTATTATGAAGAAATCGGGCTCCTGAAGCCGGCAAGGGACGAAAAGACGGGCCGCCGGTTTTATTCGGACCGGGATATCGCCACGCTGCAAAAGATCACCGCCTTAAAATTTTTAGGCTTCAGCCTCAAGGAAATCAGGCGATGGTTCCGCGTTCCCAAATACGACTTTACCCTGTTGACCTCGTTGAAAATCCAGCTGAAAATTTTTGAAGAAAAGAAGGAACAGATCGAGACGGTCATCCGTTCCCTCCGGCGCATCATCCGGATCCTGGAGGAAGAGGGGGAAATCGACAGCCTTACCTTGATGAGCCTGATCCACAGCATGCAAACGGAAAAAGATCTGAAGGAACAAATGGGAAAGCTTTTGCCGGAGGAATTCGTGAAAGAACTGTTTGACAGGGATGAAAGGGAAATATCGGAATTGGATAAGTCCTTTGTACAATTGACCAAGGAAGCCAAGCGGCTGATGGGAAGACCTGCGGAAGATCCGGAAGTCCAGGCCATGTTGGACAAATATTTTCAGGCTACCCTGGATTATGTCGGGGAAAAGGTATTGCAGGAACTGGGGAAACTGAAGGAAATCGAATTGCAGGCAATCGACCAGCAGCTCCCGTCCCCTTTCACGAAAGAGGAAGAAGAATGGCTGGCGAAGGCGATGGAGCATTACATGCGAAGCAACCCTTCGGTTTTTCACGAACGGACCGAAGGATGATCCCGCATCGGAGGGACTGGACGCCGGCAACCGTTCGGCTGCCCGACTTCCTCCCCGATGCGGGTCGTCTCCGGCTTGGACAAACTGCGCGGGCGGGGACCGCCGGAAAAACCCGCGCTTCATCCGGCGTCCGGCACGGGCGTGGGGGGATTTCTCAAGCCTTTTTCCGCTTCGGAAAAAATTTTCCCGCATCGTTTACGGAAGGCCGCCGTTCCGGCCGGTTCGTCCGGGTCCGGGATGGGAATATTTTTTTCCGGCCGCGGCTGCCTTGTCCCGCTTTTTGTTTCTCCCCTAGGGTTTTATGTTTCTCCCCGCGGCGGCAGCCTTTCCGATCAGCGCGATCCCTAAAATTTCGATCGCATCTTTCCGCGGCCTGGTATACAATTTTGTTATGCGCCTTCATGTTGCGGAATACTTGCCAAAATGGCTTCATGATCCCCGCTTCCCATGATGCGTGCGAAAAATTTGCATAAGAAGGAGGAATCAGGTTGGCGCTCCCGATCAAACCGAATGGAAAAATCAAAGATCTCCAATGCATCCGCTGCGGTGAAACCTATCCGGTCGACGATTATTTCGAAGGGTGTCCGAAGTGCAGGGATGAAGGAAACCCGGCCAATTTGACGTTCGTTTACGCCGAATACGGCAAGGAGTGTCCCCTTCCTTACGATTCCTATTTTTCCCTCGGCGAAGGGAATACGCCTCTTCTGCCGGTTTTTGATGAGTTTCCGTCCTTTTATTTGAAATACGAAGGCAGAAACCCGAGCGGTTCCCACAAAGACCGGATGAGCGCCATGATCGTGACGAGGGCCGCGGAAAAGGGGTATGAAGGCGTCGCCGTGGCCACGAGCGGGAATGCCGGGCTGTCCCTCGCTTCCTATTGCGCTTACTTTGGTTTAAAATGCGCCGTCATTGCCACGAAAGACTTGAATCCCCAGGTGAGACGATTCCTGGAAGCCTTCGGCGCGGAAATCCATTTGACGGACACGCCGATGGAACGATGGGAAATTTTGAAAAGGAAAAAGGAAGAAGGATTTTATCCCGGGAGCAATTATAGCAATCCCCCGGTGGGAACGGTCCATTTTGGCGTCCAAGGCTATAAGGCCGTCGCCTATGAAATCGCCGGGCAGCTGAAGGGAACGGTTCCCGCCAAGGTTCTCGTCCCCGCATCAAGGGGAGATTTGCTCTGGGGGGTCTGGCTCGGCTTTAAAGAAATGAAACAGGCGGATCCGTCCCTCGCCCTGCCGGCCATGATCGCCTGCGAGCCTTTTGCCCGGCTGTCCAGGGTGCTGGCCGGGGAAGACTACACCCAGTCTTTCCCGGGGGAGACCGCCTTAAAATCGATCGACGGCACGACGGTGACCTATCAGGCGGTAAAAGCCTTGCGGGAATCGAACGGGTTTGCCGTCGAGATATCCAACGAAGAAGCCGAAGCCGCCCGGAAGGAGCTGGCCAAAAGGGGAATCTTGCTGGAACTTTCTTCGGCGGCGAGTTACGGCGCGTACAAAAAGCTGAGGAAGGACGGCGCGGTCGGTGAGGAGGAAGTGGTCGTCGCCATCGGCACTTCATCCGGCTTTGTCGAAATCTAATGACCATAATCATATTCTGTAAACTAAATTCCCGCCGGTTGGGGTACCCTTGACCTTAAAAAGAGGAAAAGGCCTTCCCCGGCCGGAAAAGAACGAAAAAACCACTACCCGTTTGCCGAAGGCGGGACTTCCGGGAAAAGCGGCCGCACGAAAATTTGGCGGCGGCCGCTCGTTTTTTAGATCCGGAGGAAAGCTGCGAAACGGCGGCGGCTGATTTCCCGGTTTTCAGGCGGGAAGCGCAGGTTTCGCCAATCTTCTCGCTTTTGTCCGCGCCGTCCTTTTGGTATGATTAGAGATGAAAAAAGAACGGGAGGGATGTTCATGGCCAAGAAGGTTTTAATTCTCGCCGGAGACGCGGTGGAAGCGCTGGAGGTCTATTATCCGTACTATCGGCTGCTGGAGGAAGGGCATGAGGCCGTCATCGCCGCGCCGAAAAAGAAGAAGCTGCAGACCGTTGTCCACGATTTTACCGGCTGGGACACCTACGAAGAAAAACAGGCGTATCTGATTGAGGCGCACGCCGCTTTCAGCGAGGTGGATCCCGCCAAATTCGACGCCCTCGTCATCCCGGGCGGGCGGGCGCCGGAATATATCCGCCTCGATGAAAACGTGCAAAAGATCGTAAGGCATTTCTTCGAGGAAAACAAACCGATCGCTGCCATTTGTCATGCATCCCTGATCTTTGAAACGATGCCCGAATTGCTGAAGGGAAGAAGCTTGACCGCCTACATCGCCTGCAAGCCGGGCGTCGAGGCGCTTGGCGCCACATATGTTTCGGACAAAACGATCCATGTGGACGGCAATCTCGTCTCCGCCCATGCCTGGCCGGATTTGCCGGGCTTCATGCGGGAGTTTTTGCGGCTGTTGGAAAAGTAATTCCCGTTGCTCAAGGAAGGAAACGGGAAAGGGGCGTCCGAAGGCCAAATTTGGCCATGCGGACGCCTTTTTAATTTTAAAAAAATCAGTTCCTCCTTTATCCCTGGATTTCTACTCAAGGAACGGATCTTTTCCGAGGGGGATTTTTCGGCGGCGTTTTCCTCTGGCGGCGTCTCTTCCGGAAGCGTCACATATTTTTTTTGCGTTTTTCATAGAATGGACAAGAAGATTCCATGGGGAAGGGGAAACGAAATGATCGGGAAAAAAACGTTCCGGAAGGCTCCTCCGGATTGATCAAGGCATCCGTCTCCTTCTTTTGCCTCCTTCTCGGGGCTGTCCTGCAAGGCGCCGCCATGGCCCTGTTTTTGTTTCCCCATTCCGTTCCTTCCGGCGGGGCCGCCGGTCTGGCAATCCTGATCCATCACTGGTTCCGCCTCAACCACGGCATTTCCCTGTGGCTCGTCAACGCCTTCTTTTTCCTGTTCGCCTTGCGGCATTTCGGATATATGTGGACCTTTCGGACGATTTTTTCCGTGGCCCTGGCGTCCTTTACAATCAGCACCTTATCCGGTCAAATGCGGCTTCCGCATGGCCCGCTCCCTTTCGACCTTTTCGCCGGAAGCGTCATTTTTGGCGCCGGTGTCGGTTTATTGATCCGTGCCGGGGCGTCGAGCGGGGGGATGGTCATCCCGGCCCTGTTGATCGCGGAAAGGAAAAACTGGAGCCCGGGAAAAGTGCTGTTCGGCATCAATCTTTTCATCTATTTGCTGACTTCCTTTGTCATCGATTATAAAATTGTCCTTTATGCGATTCTGTGCCAGTTTTAGTCCAGCCGGATCATCGACTTCGTCTTCCGATGGGATTGGGCCGGTCTGTTGCCGGCTTTCCGAAGGCGGAGAAGATGATGGTTTTCCCTGTTGTACAACCGGAGCCATAAGGGGTTCCGGAAAAATTCCCTTCAATCATCCCGCCAAAAATTTCCCTTCTTTTCGCCTCCTTGTTCCCGCTCCTTTGCCGGCGGATGCCGGTTCTCCGCCGCCGGTTCATCAAAGCAAAGCCCGTCGGTTTCAGCCGCAGGGAACCGGAAAGGCCGCGCCGCCGCCGGATCGCTTAACCCCGAATCTTTCCCTTTGCATAAACCCGGCCTTCCGGTCAAACAATAGGGAGAGAGGGAATACTTTGTTTGGTCAGGGGGAAAATCTGTGCCGAAAAAAATCGCAAAAGGCTGGACGATTTTGGCGGTGGGTTCCGTCCCGACGATCCTCGTCTTGGGGAATTCCATGCTCATCCCCGTTTTGCCGCAAATGAAAGCGGAAACGGGGGTAACCTCATTTCAAACCAGTTTGGTCATCACGTTGTTTTCGGTGAGCGCCGCCCTATTCATCCCGATTTCGGGCTATTTGTCCGACCGGTTTACCCGGAAGGCGGTCATCGTTCCTTCCCTCATCGCCTATGGTTTGGAGGGGCTCCTTGCGGGTTTTGCGGCCGCATGGTTTTCCGCCCCTTACTTTTGGATCCTTGCCGGAAGGATCTTGCAAGGGATCGGCGCCGCGGGCACATCGCCGGTGGCCATGGCTTTGGCCGGGGATCTGTTCAAAGGCGGGGAACAAAGCAAGGTGCTCGGCCTGATGGAAGCGGCCAACGGCTTCGGAAAAGTGATCAGTCCGATCCTCGGCTCCCTGTTCGCCCTCTTCGTGTGGTATGCCTCCTTCTTCGCTTTCCCGATTTTTTGCCTCGTTTCCCTCCTTTTGTTTCTGGTTTTTGTCAAGGAGCGGAAAAGGGGCAAGAATGCGCAGTCCTTCGGCCGTTATGCCAAGGGACTGTTGTCTTCCTTCAAAACGGAAGGGCGCTGGCTGTTTGCCGCTTTTTTGGCCGGTTCGGTCTGTTTGTTTACTTTGTTCGGCATCCTGTTTTACATATCCGAAGTATTGGAAAAGGATTATCAAATCGAGGGAATCCGAAAAGGACTGATCCTTGCTATCCCGCTATTGTTCATGACCTCCACGTCCTATATCACCGGAAGCAAAATCGGCAAAAAGCGGACGCGGATGAAGGCATCAATCGTCTTCGGCCTGTTCCTGATGGCCGCCTCTTTTACCGCATTAATATCCTTTCAGCGGTTGGTGCCCTTCTTTTCCGTGCTGGCCGTCTCCAGCATCGGGACCGGCCTTGTCCTTCCTTGCATTAACAGTTTAATTACCGGATCGGTTCCCTCCGCGAGAAGGGGGATCGTCACCGCCCTGTATGGTTCCGTGCGCTTTTTGGGCGCCGCCTTCGGCCCTCCGGTCTATTCCTCGTTAATGGAATGGTCGCGGTCCGGCATGTTTTTGGCGACCGGCGGCTTGTCCCTCTTTGCGGCGCTTCTTTCCCTCCTCTTGATACACGGAAAAAGCCGTGCCCGCTCCGGGCGGGAGAAGGCGACCCTCTTTGAGAAGTGGCAGCTGTCCTGATGAGGAATTCCGCCGATAATGTGAAATTGAAGAATAGCGAAAGGAGGCGATCCAAACTGGGCCTCTTTTTTTCTCCGGAAATGTTCACTTCTTCCTTCCACTTGCTTAACGTGGTAAACGCCCAGGACCAGGCAGTGGGACTGGTGGCGGCGTTGTTTGCGGAACAGAAGGTTTATGTTTACGGAATACTGGAAAAGGAAGGGGTGGAGGAAGATTTTAAGGAGCTGGCGCTCCATTATATCAAAGGATTGGCGAAAACGGCCCCGGATGCGGAGGTCTATTCCTGCGTCTATTCCGGCTGCCGGAAAATCGATTTTCAAGACGAAGCGGAATGATCGCGCATGTCCGAAACCCGGCGGTTCCCCGGGTTTTTTCGCGAGGGCGTGTTCCTGCGGGCACCCTTCCCCGGACAAAAATCTCCTTTCCGGGCGCCGATTTCCCCTTGCGCATCCTTTGCCGCTGTATTACGTTAAAGCTGAAAGGAAAATCGGTTGGGGGGCCGGGAGATGATCAAATCCTTTGAATGGCTGAAAATGGATGACGGAACGGAAGTTTATCTGAGGAAATGGGAGACGGACGGGACGAAACCGGAGGCGGTTTTGCACATTGCCCACGGGATGGCCGAACACGGGGAAAGATATGAACAATTCGCCCGTTTTCTTGTCGCCAAAGGGATCGCTGTCTTCGCCAATGACCACCGGGGCCACGGAAAAACGGGGGAAAAGGCCGGTTTGATGGGTTTTTTCGCGGAAGAAAACGGCTTCGACCGCGTGGTGGCGGATCTGTACGCGGTCAACTGCAGGATCCGTTCCCTTTATCCGGGAGTTCCGGTGTTTTTGCTCGGACACAGCATGGGCTCCTTTTTGGCCTTGCGTTATTGCCAAATCTACGGAGAATCGATCCGGGGGCTCATCCTTTCGGGGACGGGGGGAAAGGGGGGACGGGCGGTGAAGCTGGGGAAAATGCTTGCCCGCCTGGAAATGCTGCGAAAAGGGAAAAGGGCGCCGAGCCCTTTCCTGGCCGGTCTCGTTTTCGCGGGGTACAACCGGAAAATCCGGAATCCGAAGACGCTGTTCGACTGGCTTTCCCGGGACGAACAGACGGTCCGGGCATACATCGATGATCCCCTTTGCGGCTTTGTTTGCACCGCATCCTTTTACTATGACTTGTTTAGCGGGCTGGAGCTCATTTGGGATTCCCGTCTCATCCGGCAAATCCCGAAAAAATTGCCGGTCTTTTTCTTCAGCGGTACGGAAGATCCGGTCGGCGGATACGCAAAGGAAGTCAAGAAAATGATCCGCAGCCTGAAGGAAAGCGGGATGGAAAACGTGGAATCCCGTTTTTTCCCGGGAGGGCGGCATGAGATGCTCAACGAAATAAATCGGGATGAGGTGTTTGAGACCGTTTACGGCTGGCTGGAAAAGCAATTGACCACGCCTGCGGGAAAGGAGAACCGTCCTTCTTAAATCAAAGAACAAACTGTTCGAATGAGTTTCCTGACTTGTGCTTTGCTGATCATTGTCCATCTTAAATCAAAGGACAAATCTTTTAAAGTGAGCCGGAAATGTGAATAATGCGCCTTGCCATCCATGATAAATTCCTGAACTGCTGATGGCTGCGTACATCTGCAGCCTCCTGGGTTATTAGCGGCATCCAAAGGTAGGCAATATTCCGCGGGATTGCCGAAGTTGAAAATAACAGACAGATTTGCCTGTTCCGCCGTTCCGTTAGCCCATGAGATCGTTCACGGTTTTGCTGGTGTCAGTTACAATATGAACGACACATACTGCGTTTCTTCGAAACGTCTTTTGTCATGCCGAGTTATTTCGGATATTGGGCGGAAAAATCCCCGAAGTCCAATTACCGCGGCCTTCCGGGCAGTTTTTAAAAGTTCCATAGCTTGAAAAAACGGTACAATCGTAAATAAGGCTAGCAAAAGAACCGCGATGCCGACGGAGACGGCCGCCGCGGAAGGAGTCCGCATTTTGCCCGCTGCGGCTTTTCTCGGTACAGCCTGCCCTCCTCATGTTTTGGCCGGACGCGGCAGGGAGATGGAGCGAAGAGGGAGCGTCGGAGCGGATTTGCGACGGTGTCTTCCGATGGACAGTGGACAATATTTACAACAACAACGGATCAGGGCAAAATTAAAAGGCATGAGCTCGGTGCAATATCGAGCTCATGCCCAACGGGTTGCCTGATGAAATAACTTGGTTTGACTTTTTGGGATCACTTCAAAACCGCCGAATGTCCCTCATTGCGCTCCCAGGCGCTTCACCGCGGCGCTGTATTGTTCATGGCGTTTTTCCCATTCGTCCATGGAAAATTCCGTGAAGCGCCCATCCAGCAACGCGGATAAACGGTCGAGGCAGATATGCCAGCCTGCCAAATCGACGGGGACATGATCCGTTAATGCGCCGATGAACACTTTCAGCAAAAGCCGCGACCCATACTCCTGAGCGGATACTTCAAAACGGACCAGTTCCTTTCCCCACTCGAATTCCAGCACCGAATGCGGTTCATAATCGGTAATCCGCAAATCGAAGGATTCATCCGCTCCGTCCCTCATCGCGAATTTCATGTTTCCGCCTTTGCGCAAGTCCTCCGCTTGCAGGTTCGGCATCCATAGGGAAAGCTTGCCGTTTTCCGTCAATGCCGTCCATACTTCATCCGGCGGATGGTTGAAGGGACGTTCAAACTCGGCGACATAACCATGATAAACTTTTTCAATGACCGCCAGCATCTGCTAGACCTCCATCCTCGGTTGCCTTGGAAAATTCAATTCCCAAGTTATCCCAAATTTAACTATTACCATGCCATAGAGGCATTCCGCAGCTCCATTTTCACTTCCCCCGTCTTCGGCAAGGGCATTGTATCGTTTTTTGATTTCATCCTCAGATTCCAATTCCAAGGCGATGCAAACCCGGCTGCCTTCACGGACCGAGCCGGAAAAGACATCGGCGAAATAAAAAACGGTCCGTTCATGAATAGGAAGCTCGGCATGAAGGTATTTGCCTCCCTGTCCCCGGAATCCTTCCATTCCGTCGGCGGGCTGGACATTTTTGATTGTCCCGCCGAAAATCTTCGGTATAATTCCACCGCTTCCCGGCAATTCGGGATATAAAGATGGGGGATCGCCCATTTCATTTTCGTTCCTCCGCTCAAGCAAGACGGATTTAAGAAGTCCGGAAAACTCCGGTCATGTCCGGTATTATATCGGAATCCGCCATCGATGACAAATATCCGCCTTCCGAAAAGACGGGGCGCCCCGGGATCGGGAAGGGAACGGCGGTGCCCGTCCGGCAGAAACCGACAGGATTCTTTCGGCGAAAATCCCGTCCGGCCTGATGACCGGCAGCGGGTCATTTTATTTATCCACGCGGACCGGCTGGGGAGATCGTCCGTCGCCCATCCTTTTCGCCGCCCGGTCCCTTCCGCGGATCAAAAAAAGAATCAGGGCGCAAGCGGCGGCGGTCATGCCGATGAAGCTCCAGAACAGGTCTTCCCATTGAACCGCCCGTTCATGCAGCAGGCGATAATAGGCATACAAGGGAATAAGGCAAAACGAGGAAAAGGGAAGTCCATACGCCGGGCGCATACCCTTTGAAAAGGACCGACTGGCCGAAATGGGTAAATACATGGGAAAAAAAAGATGGCCAGAAAAATCAAAAAGAAGCCGTACCATTGGAATAGGACGGCGATCAGCGCCGCGGCGGTAACCGCAAGGAAAATCCAAAACACGTCTTTGGCAAATTCCAACGTATTGATGTGGAAACTGCTCCAGAAAAACCGGTGGAGTTTTTTCGGCAGCAGGGCAAAAACCTTTTCCTTATTTTGCTTCGTCCATTTTTCCACGGTCAAGATCTCTTCGAAATCGTGTACCATAAAAACGACGGGAAACAACAATAAAACGGCAGGAAGTGGCAGTTTGTCGTTCAGCCATTCGAAAAACATCCGCTCCGCCCCCTATGATTCGTTCAAAATCCCGTGAAGGAAAATTTGCGCCGCCTGGGCTCCCAGTTCTTCCTTCGTCTTTTCCCCGTTCCACAAATAGCGGTCGATGAGTCTCTCCGTTACGGCGACGATGGCTTCTGATGCGATTTGCGGGTCGATTTCCTTCTTCACGATGCCTTTATTCTGGTTTTCTTTCATGTTGCCCGCGATTTGTGCGACGATTTTTTCCCGGATCCGGTCGCCGTGTTTGCCGTGATGCAGGGCGATCTTTGTCAGGCTCGGGTTTTTTCCTAAAAAGGAAAAGAGCTGTACGAATTGGTCCTTTACATATGGCTGCACACGGTCCGGATAAAAATCGCCCGCTTTTTTCCCGGCGTCGCCGAAATTGCCGAGCTGTTGCTCAAATTCGGAAAGCAGATGTTGTAAAATTTCTTCTTTGCTTGCAAAATAAAGATAGAAGGCCGCTTGGGTCAACCCGGCATGGGCGACGATCTCGCTCACTTTCGTGCTTTGAAATCCCTTTTCCGCGAAGAGTTTTTCCGCCGCTTTCAGCAATTTTTTCTTGCTTTCTTCTCCTTTCCCAGCCGCCATGGGAATCCCTCCTTTATATAACTAACTAATTAGTTAGTTATATTATATGCCTGTTGACCGGTCTTGTAAATCCGCCGGCAGAACATTTCTTTGCCGGCGGAGAAAGGCCCGGACGAATCGGCCCGGAGGTTTTGCCTCCCAAAATGGTTCAGCGGTCTGAGGAAATCCATCCGGGCAAGACGGCGGGCCGGGACATTTTCGGACGGTGGAAGGAAAAATCCATGGGGTTTTTTATACGGGAATCAATCGGCCAAAAAACAGCGGAGAAAAATGGGGAGGGGGCTTTCAAAAGGCGGGCCGGGAGGGAAGGGCATTTTCGCTTGAACGTTTGTTGCCATTTGAAGACCGGAGCCGTCCTGCCGGTGACGGCTGCTGCAACGTTTTTATCGGGGGGAAGCCATCGCCTTCACCGGCACCCCGGACGGGGGCGGGCCATCTTTGGCCCGGTTTATGCGACGGGGGTACCGTTCGGAACCCTTTCGTCGGGGTTCAGGAGGACCACGTCGCCTTCCTCCGGGATCCCTCCCAACACGAGGACTTCCGATTCAAAACCGGCGATCCTCCGGGGCGGGAAATTGACGACGGCGACGACCTGGCGCCCGACCAGCCGTTCCGGGGTGTACCTGCGGGTGATTTGCGCCGATGAACGTTTGATTCCGAGTTCGCCGAAATCAATTTCCATTTTGATGGCGGGTTTTCGCGCTTCCGGGAACGGTTCGGCCTTGATGACCGTTCCGATGCGGATGTCCAATTTTAAGAAATCATCAATCGTAGCCATTTGCGCACCTCCATCCGATTCGATTTTCCGTTTGGCTAGCTCCGCAGGAAACGAAGATCGCACCTCCCGGAACCGGTACGGGGATGCCGGTTGCGTTTCCGGCGGAATCATTGTCAATATTTTAACATATGGAACAAAGGGATTAAAACCTTCGCCGCATTTGATAAAATGATTTGTGGGGCGAAGGAAAAAATGGACGGTTCGATAGAAGAACAATAGGGGGATGCCATTTGCGGGCTATATCCACAGACGAATTGAAAAATTTTGAGATTTTTTCCTCACTCAGTCATGATGAATTAAAAAAGTTCCAACAACATATGTTCCGGCGCACGTACAAAAAGAACCAGCTGCTGTTTACGGAAGGGGATCCGCGGGAACGCATTTATTTTCTGCTCGACGGATATGTGAAGCTGGAGAGGACCAACAAGGAAGCGACGATGCTTTATTTGGACTATGTGAAACCCAACGACATGTTTCCATACGGCGGTCTGTTCCATGACGATTTTTATCATTATTCTTCCTTCGCTTTAACGGATATTGTCGTCTATTACATTCCCGCCAGGATCTTCGAAGAGGCCGTCAAAGCCCATAAAGAGCAATTATTATACGTCATCAAACGGCTGTCCAAGATATTGGAGCACCACGAAATCCGTCTGCAGACGATCACGACGAACAATGTGAAGGAACGGGTGGAACTGGCCGTCACTTATCTAATCAAGCATTACGGGTTCCGGGAAGGGAACCATGTGATCATCGACATCCCGATGACGCTGACGGAGATCGCCAAACTGTCCGGCGCTTCCCGGGAAACGGTTTCCCACGTTTTTAAGGATTTGAAAAACGACCAGCTTCTTTCCACCGAATTCAAGCATATCGTCGTCTACGACCCCGAGTACTTTTTACAAAAGTTGCAATGAATCTTATAATGTAAGGAAAAACCTTCTTTCATCAAAAATATCATTAGGAGGAAGCAGCGATGTCCATCTTGCAGGAGATCGAACAAACGATCATCGGGGAACTGAAAAAGGCCGTAACGGCCTCGGGGCTGGCCGGCGAAGGGGAAATGCCGGAAATCATCCTCGAAAAGCCGAAGATCAAAGCCCATGGCGATTATGCGTCCAACATCGCGATGCAATTGGCGAAAATCGCTAAAAAACCGCCGCGGACCATCGCCGAAACGATCGTTCCCCATATCGACAAAGCGAAGGCGAATATCCAAAAGATCGAAATCGCCGGCCCGGGGTTCATCAATCTTTTTCTCGATCCGAAAAGTTTTACCCGCTTGCCGGAAATCATTTTGAAAGCGGGCGACGCTTACGGCCGTTCCAATATCGGCAACGGGCACAAGATTCAAGTGGAGTTCGTTTCCGCCAACCCGACGGGGGATCTTCATTTGGGCCACGCCCGCGGCGCCGCTTACGGCGACGCCCTCTGCAACGTGCTTGAGGCGGCGGGCTACGACGTACAGCGGGAATATTACATAAACGATGCCGGCAACCAAATCCGCAACCTCGCCTTATCCGTCGAAGCCCGGTATATGCAGGCCCTCGGCAAGGAATGGGACATGCCGGAGGACGGCTATTACGGGAAAGACATCATTGAAATCGGGCAAAAAATCGCCGAAACGGACGGCGATAAATGGGTCGACAAACCGCGGGAAGAAAGGCTCGCTTACTTCCGGGAATTCGGCCTGAAATATGAGCTGGAAAAGATCCGGAAAGATTTGGAGGACTTCGGCGTCCGCTTTGACAACTGGTTTTCCGAAAGCTCCCTCTATGAAGACAACCGGATCGAAAAAGTATTGGACCTATTATGGGAGAAAAACATGTTATACAAAAAGGACGGGGCGACCTGGCTCCGTTCGACCGCCTTCGGCGACGACAAGGACCGGGTCGTGGTGAAATCGGACGGCACCTACACCTATTTTACCCCGGATATCGCCTACCATAAAAACAAGCTCGAACGGGGATTCCAAACCTTGATCAACATTTGGGGCGCCGACCACCACGGCTACATCCCGAGAATGAAGGCCGCCATCCAGGCTTTGGGCTATCCGGAAGACACCCTGGAAGTGTTGATCATCCAGATGGTCAGCCTGTATGAAGGCGGGGAAAAGGTGAAGATGAGCAAGAGGACCGGAAAGGCCCTCACCCTCCGCCAGCTGATGGAAGAAGTCGGCGTCGATGCGATGCGGTACTATTTCAACACCCGCTCCAGCGACTCCCATTTGGACTTTGATTTGGATTTGGCCCGTTCCCAATCCAATGAAAATCCGGTGTATTATGTCCAATACGCCCACGCGCGGATCAGCACCATGCTGAACCAGGCGAAGGAGCGGGGATTCGATTATGAAGGATTCGATCCTTCCCTTTTGACCCATGAAAAGGAAGTCGACCTTTTGAAGCAGTTAGGGGAGTTCCCCCAAGTCGTCGCGGAAGCGGCGGAAAAACGGATGCCCCATAAAGTCACCCAATATGTTCATGAGCTGGCTTCTTTGCTGCACAGCTACTACAACGCGGAAAAGGTGATCGATGAATCGGCTCCGGAATTGACGAAAGCGCGCCTCGCCCTCATGGCCGCGGTAAAAATCACGATCGCCAACGCCCTGCGGCTGATCGGGGTCAGCGCTCCGGAGAAAATGTGATCCGCCGGACGGTTTCGCTGTTTCGGACCGGGGCAGGGCAGCGCGCCGGAGAAATTGATCCCGCACTCGCGGAAAGGGGAGGGTCGAACCCAAACGCCCGCCCCGCACCGGAAAACAAATGAAACAGGATTTTTTTCTTCGTGGCACCATCGACAAAACCAGGCTTTGATTGGCCTGGTTTTTTTATTTGAACGCGTGATTTGATGTTCAAAAACCTGCAAAGAATTTGTGGAAATGCTCACACATATTTCGCAAAATTTGTGGCATCTTAGATGTAAGGGATTACAGCGGAAACAGTCCAAAATTTTATGATCACATTGTGAAATACTTCACTTAAATTCGTATCCGTTTTCTTTAGAATAAAAACGGAAAGAGAAAGAAAAATATGTAAAAAAGGAGGACAAGGCAATGAAACACCCGCTGCACGTCACCTCGGAAATCGGCGAGCTGCAAACGGTCTTGCTTCACCGGCCCGGCCACGAAGTGGAAAATCTGACGCCGGACTATCTGGGCAGACTCCTGTTCGACGACATTCCTTATTTGCCCATCATCCAAAAGGAACACGATTATTTTGCCCAAACGCTGAGAAACAGGGGTGTGGAAGTCCTTTATTTGACCACCCTTGTCACCGAGGCGCTCCATACGGAAGACATCCGGGAAAAATTTGTCGACGACATTTTGTCCGAATCCAAGGTCACCGGCGAAGGGGTGTACCGCAACCTCAAGGAATATTTGCTGTCCTTCCCGACCAAGGAAATGGTCGAAAAGATTATGGCCGGTGTCCGGAAATCGGAAATCCCGTCATCGAAGAAACAGCATCTGTATGAAATGCTGGAAGACCATTATCCTTTCTACCTCGATCCGATGCCGAACCTTTACTTTACGAGGGACCCGGCGGCGACGATCGGCAACGGCCTGACCATCAACCGGATGAGGGAAGAAGCGAGACGGCGGGAATCCCTGTTTATGACTTATGTCATCAAATACCATCCCCGCTTCGCCAATCACGACATCCCGATCTGGTTTAACCGGGATTATGAATTCCCGATGGAAGGCGGCGACGAATTGGTGCTGTCGAAGGACACGATTGCCATCGGAATCAGCGCCCGTACCGCCGCAAAGGCGATTGAACGGTTCGCCCTGAACCTATTCAAACGCCAGCAAGAAATCAAACGGGTCGTTGCGGTGGAAATTCCGAAGAGCCGTGCATTCATGCATCTGGACACGGTGTTCACGATGGTGGACTACGACAAATTTACCATCCATCCCGCCATCCAAGGCCCGGAAGGGAATATGAACATCTTCATCCTCGAAAAGGGCAAAGATGAAGAAACGTTGAAAATCACCCGCAAAACCAATCTTCTGGAAACGTTGAAGGAAGTTCTCGGCCTGAAGGAAATCGCCCTCATTCCCTGCGGCGGCGGCGACGACATCGCGGGCCCGAGGGAACAATGGAACGACGGTTCCAACACGTTGGCGATTGCCCCGGGCGTTGTCGTTACCTACGACCGCAACTACGTATCCAACCAGCTGTTAAGGGAAAACGGGGTTGAAGTCATCGAAGTCTTGAGCTCGGAACTGGCAAGAGGGCGCGGGGGTCCCCGCTGCATGAGCATGCCGCTCGTAAGAAAAGACATCTGAGAACAAACGCAAACAAGAAAAACGAAAAAGACATGGAGGTTCAGGTATGGAGACGGTATTGTCGGATCGCTTGCTTGGCAGAAGCTTTTTGACGCTGAAAGAATTTACGGAAGAGGAAATCCTTTATCTCATCGATTTGGCTGCGGAACTGAAGGAGAAAAAGAAGAAAGGCATACCGCACCGCTATTTGGAAGGCCAAAACATCGCCCTGCTCTTTGAAAAACCATCCACCAGAACCCGCTGTGCCTTCACCGTGGCCTGCGTCGATTTGGGCGCCCATCCCGAATACTTGGGCAAAAACGACATCCAATTCGGCAAAAAGGAATCCACGCGGGATACGGCGATCGTCCTCGGCCGGATGTTTGACGGCATCGAATTCCGCGGCTTCAAACATTCCACGGTGGAAGAATTGGCCAAATACGCCGGTGTTCCGGTATGGAACGGGTTAACCGACGAATTCCACCCGACCCAAGTGCTCGCCGACTTTTTGACGGTGAAAGAAAATATCGGCCACTTAAAAGGCGTAACCTTCGTTTACGTCGGCGACGGCCGCAACAACATGGCCAACAGCCTGCTGATCGGCGGGGCGAAAGTGGGTATGGACATCCGGATCTGCTCGCCGAAGGAACTGTTCCCGAGTGAAGAGCTCGTCAACTATGCGAAGGAAGTGGCGAAAGAAAACAACGGCAAAGTGATGATCACCAGCGACGTTAATGAAGCCGTTTCCGGTGCGGATGTCATCTACACCGACGTTTGGATTTCCATGGGTGAAGAAGACAAGATCAAAGAACGGATCGATCTCCTGCTTCCGTACCAAGTCAACCGGGAAATGCTTGAAAAAACAGGAAACGAAAATGTCATGTTCCTCCATTGCCTCCCGAGCTTCCATGACCTGGAAACGGAAGTCGGCCGTCAGGTTTATGAAAAATTCGGCCTGAAAGAAATGGAAGTCACCGATGAAGTTTTCCAAAGCAAAAACTCCTACGTCTTTGACGAAGCGGAAAACCGCCTCCACACCATCAAGGCGGTAATGGCGGCAACCAACGCCCGGTTGGGTTAATAAACCTTGAGGGGGAGGGAAAACCCCCTCCCCTCCATTTGAAAGGAAAGGTGATTCAAATGGCTGAAAAGAAGCTGGGCCTCATCCCGCTGATCGCCCTTGTCATCGGATCCATGGTCGGCGGCGGGGCGTTTAACCTGGCGGGAGACATGGCGCTCGGGGCCAATGCGGGTGCGGTCATCATCGGTTGGGTAATTACCGGTATCGGGATCATTGCCTTGGCCTTCGTCTTTCAAAATTTGACGATGCGAAAGCCGGAATTGGACAGCGGCATCTACAGTTACGCGAAGGAAGGTTTCGGATCCTTCCTCGGGTTCAACAGCGCATGGGGCTATTGGCTGTCCGCCTGGCTCGGAAACGTCGCTTATGCCACCCTGGTCTTTTCCTCCATCGGCTATTTCCTGCCGGTCTTCGAAGGAGGCCAGAACGTCGCCTCCATCATCGGCGCATCGGTCGTTTTGTGGCTGGTCCATTTCCTCGTCCTGCGGGGCGTGCACTCGGCCGCCTTCATCAACACGGTTGCGACGATCGCAAAGATCGTCCCGATTTTCCTGTTCATCGTCTGTGCCATCTTTGCCTTCCATTGGGACACGTTTACCCATGACTTTTGGGGAAGCGAAGGATTTTCCTGGTCTTCCGTGGCCGAACAGGTAAAGAGCACCATGCTCGTCACCCTCTGGGTATTCATCGGCGTGGAAGGCGCCGTCGTCATGTCTGAACGGGCAAAAGACAAATCCGACGTCGGAAAAGCGACGGTCATCGGCTTAATCAGCGTCTTGATCATATATGTCCTCATCTCCCTTCTGTCGCTCGGCGTCTTGTCCCGGGAAGAACTGGCGGATTTGCCGAATCCCGCCATGGCCTACGTCCTGGAAAGCATCGTCGGGAAATGGGGAGCGGTCATCATCAACCTCGGCCTGATCATTTCCGTGTTCGGCGCCTGGTTGAGCTGGACCCTTTTCGCCGCGGAACTTCCCTATGTAACGGCGAAGGACAAAATCTTCCCGAAATGGCTGGCGAAAGAAAACGAAAATAAAGCGCCCGTCAATTCCCTTTGGCTGACGAACGGATTGGTCCAACTGTTCTTGATTACCCTGCTGTTTTCGGAAAAGGCCTATAACTTCATGTTCTCTTTGGCTTCGTCAGCGATCCTGATTCCGTATCTGCTGTCCGCTTTTTACCAAGTCAAATTGACCATCACGAAAGAAACTTACGACAAGAACGCCAACGGCTGGATGAAAGACGTGATTATCGGCCTCGTCGCCAGCGTCTATGCGGTTTGGCTCGTCTATGCCGCAGGATTGGATTACCTCGTATTGACCATGCTGTTATACGCGCCGGGCATCATCTTGTACAAATGGACGAAAAAAGAAAACAAGGTCACCACGCCGGATACCGGGCTGGATAAAGGGCTGATGGTTCTCTTCGTCGTCCTGGCCGTATACGCCGTGTTCGGGCTGGCCACCGGCAGGATCACCATCTGACGTTTCAGGAATTACATCAGGCATGAAGCACCAGGTATGAAAGGAGAGCGCTTATGGAGAGAGAAAAAGTCGTTATCGCTTTAGGGGGAAATGCCATTCAGGCGGGGGACGGCACCGCGGAATCCCAGCAAAAAGCGATCGCCGAAACCGCCGTCCAGCTTGCGGAAATCATTAAACTCGGCTATCAAGTCGTCATCACCCACGGAAACGGGCCGCAAGTCGGGAACATTTTGATCCAGCAAATCAAAGCGGATTCCAAACAAACGCCGGCCATGCCGCTCGATACTTGCGGCGCGATGAGCCAAGGGATGATCGGCTATTGGCTGGAAAAGGAAATGGACGCCCGGCTGCGCGCGGAAGGGATCGACAAAGAAGTGGCGGCCATCGTCACCCGGGTGGAAGTGGACCCGAAGGATCCGGCCTTTGAAAATCCGACAAAGCCGATCGGCCCCTTTTATTCCGAAGAAGAGGCCAAAAAAATCATGGAAGAAACCGGTGCGGTATTCCGGGAAGATGCCGGAAGGGGATGGCGGAGGGTCGTTCCTTCACCGAAACCGGTCAAAATCATGGAATACAAAATCATCGAAACCCTGATTGAAAATGGGTATATCGTCATCGCGGCCGGCGGCGGCGGGGTTCCCGTCTACAGGGAAGAAGGGAAAATCGTCGGCGTGGAAGGCGTCATCGACAAGGATTTTGCCTCCCAAAAGCTGGCCGAACTGATCGATGCGGATATCCTGCTGATCTTGACGGAAGTGGAAACCGCGTATATCAACTTTAAAAAACCCGGTCAGGAAGCATTGCGGGAAATCACGGCGAAAAAAGCGAGAGAATATGTGGAACAAGGGCAATTCGCCCAAGGCAGCATGCTCCCGAAAGTGGAAGCGGCCATCGCTTTCGCCGAATCCAAACCGGGCAGAAAAGGCATCATCACTTCCCTTGACAAAGGCTTGGACGCCTTGCTTGGGAAAACCGGAACGGTCATCACCGCGGAATGAACTTGGAAAGGGTGTCCCGGAAGGAAGGCGGGACTCCCTTTTCCTTTTCCTGCGGAAAATGCCCATTCTCCCTGCTGTCGGGACGAAGGGATGCCGGTTTTATGAAGAAGATCGTTGCTTTTTTGGAACGATCGAACTTTTCCATACAATGAGCGCTTCCCGCTTTTTCTCGCAGGATGATCGTTTTATGAACAAGAGGGATCCTTTTCCGGAAGAAGAGGCACCCCGCTTTCTTTTTTCTTGCCAGGAAGTCCGGTTCTCCTTCGGATCGGATTCCCTTCCTTTCCCTGGACCGGAGAACGCTGATGCGCCTCGCCCCGCTGCCTCTTGGCCGGTGGGAATCACCAGAGGAGTCCGTATAAGCGTTTATCGATCAAATTCGTATCGACGGGACAAGCCTCCGCTTCCCGCCCGTATTGCCATCCCCAGCTGTTGGCCCGGCAAGAGACTTTTTTCGGGCTGAAAGGCGGCGCGTCGTTCCGTCCGGATGCGCCCGGATGGGGTTCGGCGCTCCAGAGGATGGTCTGGTCGGAAACCTTCGGATTTTCCGCCGCCGCCCGGCAGAAGGCTTCGGAAAAACCGCCGGTAACCGGGTCGTGGTAGATGCCGGATTTGTAACCGCTCGGATTAAAGGCATCGACGAAGCCGCTGATCCAGCCGGCGTCCACGGGAAAAAAACGCTCCACCTTGGCGAATAGCACTTTGCCGTCCGGGATTCCCAGACGCCTGGCGTGAAAGATCATATTGGCGGCGGTTACCCTCCCGTTCCTGTACCCTTTGGCCTCGCGAAACTGATTGTAAATCGGCAAAATTCTCGTTCCGCTGTCGTGCAAAAGCGCGATTTCCTTTTCCGTGATTCCCTCCGACTGCCCGGGGACCGTCGTCAAATACCGGCCCCAAAATTCCGGTTTTCCGTAATTGTACAACACACAATCATAGCTTTCTTTCGTTACCGAAAGGGTGGAATCCACACCCCAGACATACGGCATCGGTCATCCCTCCGCTTCTGTAAACGAATTTTCCATTCCCATCATATGTTCCGGTTAAAGATCAGCCACAAAGTCCGCCCGTTCCGCGGCCGCGGATCCCGGCAGGCGGCATAAAAAGGAGGATTTCGTCCATGTTGAAAGGAAAAAACAAACGAAGTTTGCGCAAAAAATTGTATGTATCCTTTTTATTCATTTTGCTTGTCCCGGGCTTATGCATCTCCTTTTTTTCCTACCAGCAGGCGAAAAAGGGAATCGAATCAAAAATGCGGATGGCGGCGAAGGAAAACATTCAAATATTGGAATCCTATCTCGGATCGTCCCTCGGTTCCAGGATGGAGGATGTCAACTATTATGCGGAGACGGTTTCCGCCGCCCGGCTGACGGAGGAAAGACAAGAGGACCTGTACCGCCGTTTCCGGGATTATTTGCAGCCGGATGATGAGGTTTTGGACCTCTATATCGGTACCGTGTCCGGAAAGATGATTTCATCGGATCCCGAGGCGGCCGATCCGGATTATGACCCGCGGGAGCGCCCCTGGTACAAAGAGGCCATGGCCGCCCGAGGGGAAATCGCCATCACGGCCCCTTATGTGGACAGTTTTACGGGGGACATGGTCGTTACCCTTTCCAAACGGCTCAAGGACGGTTCGGGGGTAATCGGCTTGGACCTGATCATCAATAAAATCCGGGATCTTGCCGACCATGCCCAAATCGGCAAGGAAGGCTACGTCTTTTTGCTGGATGATCAAAGGAAGTTCATCACCCATCCGGATGAAAAGCCCGGTACGAAGGCGAACCAAAAATTTTTTGCCAAACTTTATGAGAAAAAGAGCGGGGAATTCGAATATGCCTTTCATGGCCAAAAATATATTACGGTTTTCACAACCGACGATTTGACCGGCTGGAAGATCGCCGGGACGATGAACGCTTCCGAAGTCGCCAAGGAGGCGCGGCCCATATGGAAATCGACGCTCGTGATCATATTTTCCGCCCTTTTGATCGGCATAGCCGCCGTCATGCTGATCATCCGTTCCATCCTTCAACCGGTCCGGGCCTTGAAGGACGCGGCCGATCATATCCGGAAGGGGGAAATCGGCGGGGAAATCCCGGTGCAGACGAGGGATGAGATCGGTGAATTGGCCGATACGTTCAACCATATGAGCAGGAGCCTGAAAGCCGTCGCCCGGAAAAACCGGGACAGCGCGGAACAAATGGCCGCATCCGCAGAAGAGCTGACTGCGGCCATCGATCAAGCGACCCAGGCGGCGGACCAGGTGGCCAGAGCCGTCGAAGAAATCGCCTCGGGTGCGGAAAAACAGATGGAAGGCGTGCAACAATCCATCAAATCGTTGGAAGAGGTCAACCGGGGAATGGAGGAAATTTCGGACCTGACCGCCGAGGTGGCCGGGATGACGAAAGAGGCAAATCAACTGGCGGAGGAAGGAAGAAATTTTGTTGAAGAGACGGCCGCCCAAATGAATTCGATCAAGCGTTCCGTCGCCCATTCGGACGAGGAAATCCGCCACTTGTACGAAAGGTCCAAGGAAATCGGCTTAATCTTGAACGTGATCGCCGACATTTCCGATCAAACGAATCTGCTTGCCTTGAACGCCGCCATCGAAGCGGCCAGGGCCGGCGAACAGGGGAAAGGGTTCGCCGTCGTCGCCGAGGAAGTCAAAAAACTTGCGGAACAAACCCGGATGGCCTCCAAACAAATTGAAGATCTGATCCGGCAAACCCAGGAAAACGTCACAAACACCGTGACGGAAATGGAATCGGTAAGAAAAGAAGTGGATAAGGGGCTGGCCATCTCCCTGGAAACGAAGGAGAAATTTGTGAAGATTTTATCCATGATGGAGTCGATCTCCCCCCAATCGGAAAGAATCTCGGGAATCATTCAGCAATTGACGGCGGAAATCCAGGAGGTTTTATCCGCCACGTCGAAACTTTCAGGCATCGCCGAGGAAAACGCGGCAACGAGCCAGGAAGTGGCCGCATCCGCCCAGGAACAAATGGCATCCATGGAAGAGATCAAAGGGTTGTCGAAGAACCTGGCGCAAACGGCGGAAGAATTGCAATCGGCGGTGCAGTCGTTCAAAATATGATTCTTGTAAAAATGGAAAAGGACAGAGACGGAGGCAAACCGGACCCCGTTTCCCGTTTGCTTCCGCACGTTGCAGGCTGCCCTGGGCTTCCGGGCAGCTTTTTTTATGGAATTTTTTGCATTGCCCCGTTGCCATCCCCGCTTGGTAAGCCCAGGATGGTTTGCCGCTGGCGTTTTCCTTGGTTGCAGCGGCGAAACGGGGCAAAGGCAGCGGCAAGGCCAGTACGTATTTTCTCGCCGAAGCGGGTTTCGCCGGCAGGCATCAGATACCGGTTCAACAAACGCCCGCCATTTTCCTTTCATCAGCCGTGAACCGGGGCGGCGCGCACAAAAACCCGCTCGGAAAGGAGAATCCGATTTTTTTCGCCAAAATGATTCATTTCCTCCATATGGCGGAAAAACAATGCATCCAAATGAAAACGCTTATAAACTATGATGGAGTTGGGAAGATCGTACCGGTTTTAGCATTGCTCAAAAGGAGGAATCGCAGAAGTGAAAAGAATTTTATTGGCCTGTTCATCGGGGATGTCCACCAGTCTGCTCGTTTCAAAGATGAGGGAGGTGGCGGAACAAAAGGGCATCGAGGCAGAGATTTGGGCAGTGGGAAATGAAAAGGCGGAAAAGGAAATGGAAAAGGCGGACGTCCTGCTGATCGGCCCGCAAATGAGATTTTTAAAGAAAAAATTGGAGAAGAAGGCCGAGGAAATCGGGATTAAGGTGGATGTCATCGACCCCGTGGCCTACGGCCGGATGGACGGCGAAAAAGTTTTTCATCAAGCGTTGGAATTAATAAACAAATGAAAGCAGGTGAGAAAATCGATGAACAAAGTGATGGAGTTTTTGGAAAGATGGTTGCTGCCCGTGGCGGAAAAATTAAATAATAACCGGTATTTAACCGCCCTTCGCGACGGTTTCATGGTCGCGCTGCCCGTCATCATTTTCGGTTCCATTTTTGTCGTCATTGCCAACTTTCCTTTTCTTGACCGCCTTTTGGGCGAGGAAGCGTACGCGGCCTATCAGAACGCCTTGGGGCCCGCGTCTGCAGCGACTTTAAGCTTGATGGGACTTTTCGTGATCGTCGGGATCGGGTATAAATTGACCGAACATTACGGCGGCCAGGCGATCTACGGCGGGGTTGTGGCGATCGCTTCCTTTCTGATCCTCACGCCGCAGACGGTGGAAAAGGTGACCGGTGCGATCCCGACATCCAGTTTGGGCGCGCAAGGGCTGTTTTTGGGGATTTTTACCGCCATTATTTCCGCGGAACTTTACCGCTTTTTCATCAACAAAAATTGGGTCATCAAAATGCCCGCGGGTGTTCCCGAAGCAGTGTCGAGATCTTTCAGTTCCCTGATCCCCATCGGCTTGACTTTGACCGTCTTTCTGCTGGTGCGGATATTATTCAGCTACACGCCCTATGAAACCGTTCAAAACTTCATTTATACGGTCATTCAACAGCCGCTTACGAAACTGGGAAGCGGTCTCGGCGCGACCATCGTCGCGGTCATCCTCATTCAAATCTTCTGGTTTTTCGGCCTGCACGGTCAAATCATCGTCAACACCGTGTTTGACCCGATCTGGTACGCATTAAATGACGAAAATTTTCAAGCCTTTCAGGCCGGACGGGAGCTTCCCAATGTCATCACGAAACAATTCATCGACACTTTCCTGGTCGGAATGGGCGGCTCGGGAATGACTTTGGCGGTTGTCATCCTCATTTTCCTCATCGGCCGGAGCAGGCAGGTCAAAGAGCTTGGCAAGTTGGGCGGACCGCCCGGCATATTCAACGTCAACGAACCGATTACTTTCGGGCTGCCGATCATTTTAAACCCCTTGGCCCTGATCCCTTGGATCTTGGCACCCGTGGTGGTAACGGTGATTACGTATTTTGCCATGGCGAGCGGCCTGGTGCCGAAACCGGCCGGCATCATCGTCCCGTGGACAACGCCGATCGGAATCAGCGGTTTTTTGGCGACCGGCAACGCCTGGCAAGGTGCGGTTTTGCAAATCTTCAATCTTTTGGTTGTGATGGCGATTTGGTGGCCCTTCTTAAAAATCATTGATAAAAGCTATTATGAAAAGGAAAATAAGCCGTCGGAGTAAAGGGATGAAAAATATGGCCCCACCCTTGCCGAATCATGGGGCCACTATCTTTTCTAATCATACATAACGAACTTCAGGAGTGATTGAACATTGGACGAATTGACAGAAATTGCCTTTCAAATCATCTTGCATGCAGGAAATGGCCGGTCTTCTGCCATGGAAGCCATCCAGGAAGCAAAGGAAGGAAATTTTGAAAAAGCAGATAATTTAATGAAGGAAGCCGGTGAGGAATTGGCAATCGCCCACGGCTACCACAGCCGGCTTTTGCAAAAAGAGGCGAGCGGAAAAAGCGCCCCCGTCAATGTCATCCTGATCCACGCCCAAGACCATTTGATGACGGCGATCACCGTCAAGGATTTGGCCTTGGAATTCGTCGAACTTTATAAAAATAAATAAGGGAGGAGGAAAACATGGATATTCGTTATCGTTTCCCTGCCGGTTTCTGGTGGGGGTCGGCAACTTCGGCCACCCAAATCGAAGGAGCGGCAAGGGAAGGCGGAAAAGGGAAAAACATTTGGGATTATTGGTATGAAATCGAGCCGAATCGTTTTTTTGACAATGTGGGTCCGGAGACTGCCTCCGATTTTTACCATCTGTATAAAGAAGACATCCGGCTGATGAAGGAAATTGGGCATAATTCCTTCCGTTTTTCCATTTCCTGGTCGAGGCTCGTTCCCGGCGGCAGGGGAAAGGTAAATCCGGAAGCGGTGAATTTTTACAACCATGTGATTAACGAACTGCTGAAAAACGGCATCGAACCTTTCGTTACCCTATACCATTTCGACATGCCTTTGGAATTGCAGGAAGAAGGCGGCTGGGAAAGCCGGGAAGTGGTGGAAGCTTATAAAAACTATGCGGCCCAGTGCTTCCGTTTGTTCGGCGACCGGGTAAAAATGTGGTTTACCTTCAATGAACCGATCGTTCCGGTTGAAGGAGGATATTTGTACGACTTTCATTATCCGAACGTCGTTGATTTCCGGCGGGCGGCCCAGGTAGCCTTTCATACCATGCTCGCCCATGCGAAGGCCGTCGAGGCGTTCCGCGAAGCCGGGATTCGGGGAGGAAAGATCGGCATCATCCTGAATTTAACGCCCTCCTATCCGAGGAGCCGTCATCCGGCAGACATGAAGGCGGCCCGTATCGCCGATTTGTTTTTCAACCGGAGCTTTCTGGATCCGGCGGTTTTGGGGGAATATCCGGAAGAACTCGTCCGGCTGTTGCAAGAGTACGGGCAATTGCCGGCATTCCGTAAGGAAGATTTGGAATGGATCAAAAATTATAAAATCGACATCCTCGGCGTCAATTATTACCAGCCGAGGAGGGTGAAAGCGAAGGATCATTTGCCCAATCCCTACAGCCCCTTTATGCCGGAATGGTTTTTTGATTATTACGAAATGCCGGGAAGGAAAATGAACCCCTACCGCGGATGGGAGATCTACGAAAAGGGCATTTACGACATCATGGTCAATTTGAAGGAAAATTACGGAAACATCGAATGCTATGTTTCGGAAAACGGTATGGGCGTGCAGGATGAGGAACGTTTTATCCGGGACGGGATGATTCACGACGATTACCGGATCGAATTTATCAAAGGCCATTTGATTTGGCTCCATAAGGCGATCCGGGAAGGATGCAACGTCAAAGGCTACCATTTGTGGACATTCATGGACAATTGGTCGTGGACGAATGCTTACAAAAACCGCTACGGCCTTGTTTCCGTCGACCTCCGCACGAAAAAAAGGACACCGAAGAAAAGCGCCTGGTGGTTTAAGTCGCTGGCGGAAAACAACGGATTCTGAACACAAGCTTTCCTGCGGTTCTGGTCTTTATGATCAGAGCCTTTTTTCGAATGCTTTCCCTTTCGGATATAAGCGATTCCCTGCATTATTATGATCGATTTTTCCAAGCCGTTGCTGTGATTCGGCAAAAATTCATTTGGAGTGTCCGATCATGATCAACTCCCGTTTAAAAACGATATTGCGAGAATTGATGTCCGTTAAGACTCCTCTAACGGGGGCGTATCTGGCCAATTTAAACAAGGTTACCCCGCGAACGACCAGGGAAGATATAAAAATGCTGGATGATTTGCTCCGGATGCATGGTGCCCGCATTTCTTCCCTGATGGGCAGGGGATACCAGCTGGAGGTATTGGATGACCAAAAATTCCGAAGCTTTTTGCGCAATCTTTCCGCTGCGGAACAAGATTCGGCGCCCATGCCCCCGAAAACCCCCGAGGAAAGGATCAAATACATCATCCGGCGTCTGCTGTTATGTGACGATTATTTAAAACTGGATGATTTGGCGGAAGAAATGTACATCAGCAAATCCACCATACAAAATGACTTTAAATCGGTAAAAAAAATATTAAATGGCTACGGATTGAAGATTATCGCACGGCCGAACTACGGCCTGAAAGTTACGGGCAGCGAGCTGAAATTGCGTTTCTGTCTTGCGGAATATTTGTTTGATCGGGATGACCAAAAGGAGATGTTGCTTGAACCGCCCATTTCGTTTCTGCAGAAGAAAGAGCTGGATCTTATTTTTCATATCATCATGAAACAGCTGAAACAACACCATATCACCATGCCGGATATCGCGGTAAACAACTTAATGATCCATATGGCCATCACGATCAAGCGGATCAAAGACGGTTACAGCATTGAACTTTACCAGAAGGAAATTCAAGAGATCCGTAAACAAAAGGAATATCAAGTGGCCAAAGATATCGCCAAAGAAGTGGAGAAGGCCTTCGGGATTCAAATTCCGCCGGCGGAAGTCGCTTATATCACCATTCACCTGCTTGGAACGAAGATCATTTCCAGGGCCGGCGGGGAGGCGGAACAAATGATCGACGGCGAAATCCTCCGCATCGTAAAGGCAGCCCTCGCCAAAATTGACGAAGATCTAAAATTAAATATTGAAGGGGACAAGGAACTGATCCTCGGTCTTGCCCTGCATCTCAAGCCGGCCGTTAATCGTTACAAATACGGCATGAATATCCGGAACCCTTTGCTGAATGACATCAAAAAGAACTATCCTTTGGCTTTTGAAGCGGCGATCATCGCCGGTTTGGTCATCGGGAAGGAGACCGGAACCGTGATCGATGAAAATGAGGCAGGATATATTGCCCTTCATATCGGTGCGGCGATTGAAAGGAAAAAGATGAAATCGCAGCCGAAACGTTGCCTCGTTGTTTGCGCTTCCGGCCACGGGACGGCAAAGTTGATCCAATATAAACTGAAATCCTATTTCGGAAACAATCTGGATGTGGCCGGAACAAGCGAATATTACAATCTGCAGCAAATGCCTTTGGATGATATCGATTTTATCATCAGTTCCGTTCCGATTCCCGACAGTTTCGGCATACCCGTTCTCGAAGTAAATGCCGTCCTGAATGAATCGGATTTAAAAAAGATTGAGCATTTTATTTTGAAGAACAGCCAATCGAGAAAAAACTATTTTCGGAAAGATCTCACGTTTTTGGGAAAACGTTTTCGGTCCAAAGAGGAAGTTTTGGAATTTTTGCACCGGACCCTGATGGAAAAAGGAATGGTGAAACAAAATTTTTTGGAATTCGTTTATGAAAGGGAGAAGGTGGCCCCCACCTCCTTCGGGAATTTGGTTGCCGTGCCTCATCCCATCACTCCGCAGAGCGAAGAAACATTTCTCGCCGTTTGCACCCTCGAAAAACCCGTCAACTGGAACGATAAACCCGTTCAGCTGGTCATCTTGTTCAGCGTCAAGAAAAACAGTGAAGAAGATTTGGAAGAAATGTATAATCTGCTTGTAAAAATCATTCACGATCCCTCCATTGTTCAGCGCCTCGTCCAGGCGGACAATTACGGAGAATTTATTGCCTGCATCGAAGAAATTTAACCAACTTTGTTTTCATATGGAAATCAAACGGGTCCCTATCTGGAATACGGACTTATCCATTTTTTGTTTCACGGGTGCGAAATGGCAACCCTCCGTTTGGAAAGGTTGGTTTTTACGGGAAAGAGGTGCGGTTGCTTCGATTCGAAGTGTGCGGAAATGGGGACGAGGTTCTACCTGCAGGTTCCGGTAGGAGGATCTGATGGTCGAGAAACCGTCCCGGTTGAATTTGTCACCGAAACCGGCTCAATCTTTTTTCGCGCGTTCGGAAAAAATGCAAGCGTTTTAAGGGGGTTGGGGAAGAAGGCAGTTGAGATCTTCGGAAGCATGGACGGATCCGATATGGAGGACGGGGACGGATGGGAGGATCCGGGATCCGGATGGACGGTCTGTGGGAATGGGGATGTACATCATCGATGGATTGTCCCTGTTGTCAAGTTCCGGATGCGCGGTCTGTGGGAAAGGCCCGTTTCAGAGATGCTTCCCCCGGGCTGGGCAGCCGATGCGAAAGCACGGGAACATGCGATCGCATAAAAAATCATATGAAATACGGCCCGTTTTTTCCGTTGACATTATTGCCCGAATTCGAAATAATGGGAGATGGTTGCCTATATCATCCGGTGATGGAGTTCCACCGTTAACCGCCTTGCAAAAGGCTGATGACTCCTGCTGAAAATTTTTCGGCAGGGGTTTTTTTGTTTTTTCCGGAAAACGGTCGGCTTCATGAAAGAAAATGCAGGGATGCTCGGGCAACCGCTTCAATCACCGAAGAGAAACAAAAAGGGGGATATTCATGAAGAATGCGGCGCTATTGACGGCGGGGGGATTTTTCGGCTCCGTTGCCCGGTTTGCCTTGGCGGAATGGATCCCGTCCCCGGAAGGATTTCCTTTCGCCACCTTGCTCATCAACGGGCTGGGCTGCTTGTTTCTCGGCTGGTTTTACACCCGGGAAAACGCTAAGAAAAAGCCCAGGCCTGAACGGCTCCTTCTGATCGGCACCGGGTTTACCGGTTCCTTCACTACCTTTTCCACCTTTTCCCTGGAGACGGTGCAATTGTTTCAAAGCGGAGCCGTCTTTTTGGGTATTCTTTATCTCATAGGAAATTTGTCGGGGATTTGCATGGCCGCATTGGGCGTGGGCTTGGCCTCGGCAAAAGGGAAGGAGAAGATCGGGGAATGATGGTTTTGGTCGGAATCGGGGGCTCCCTCGGGGCGATGGCAAGGTTTTGGCTCAGCGGCCTGCTGCCGTCCGGTGCCGGAAGCAACAGCCGTCCCTTTCCCGTGGGCACATGGGTTGTAAATCTCGGCGGTTCCTTTTTGTTGGGGTTCCTGGCAAAACTGTATACGGACAACCTCATCCCGGAATGGTTTTGGCATTTTGCCGGTGCCGGTTTTTGCGGCGCCTTTACCACCTTTTCCACCTTCGGCTACGAAACGATCAGTCTGTTGAAAGCAAAGCGGGTGAAAACCGCCGCCGTCTACGTGCTTTCTTCCCTGGCCGGGGGGATCGCCGCCGCATGGGCGGGCTTTCTGTGCCGGACGATATTTTAAACGGATAAAGCCCCGGGATGCCGCCCGGGGCTTTATCCGGATGAAGGCCACCTGAAGGCGTGGCCGAACCGCTTGGATGAAATGCTTGCGGCCGCGGGCGAACGGGCTGATGCAGCATGCGCGCGGAATGATGAAAATTCCGAAGATCGCGGGCAAACGAGCTGCTGAAACACGGCCACGGCAGGGCAAAAGCCGCTTGTGCCCTAATGAAGTTTTTTCTTCCCCCGAAAAAACAGACCTGAAGAAGCATGGCGCAAGCAGGCAGCGGTTTGCCTCAAGCGAATTTCGGACGGTGAAATCAGGCATAAAAAAGGGTCTGATCAGCTCCCGGCATCATCCATTGTTTTCCGCAACTGTTCCATTTCCCTTTGAATCCGTTTCAATTGCTTCATCCGCTCTTCCTCTTCTTCGGGATCCCCCGATTCTTGGGTGATCAGCTGCTCGTATTGGAGTTTCAGCCGTTCCCATTCATTCGCCAGGATTTGGGCGGAAGGGGAGAGGGACCGGCGGTTTTCCCATTCGGCGTACCCTCCGGAAAAAACGGCGGCCTTTCCGTTTTCGATATGCACCACCTTATTGCTCACCTTCCGCAGCAGATAAGGATCGTGGGCGACGAGGACGATGGAACCGGGAAATTGTTCGAGGGCTTCTTCCACCCTTTCCCTGGCCGGGATATCGAAATAATTGACCGGCTCATCCAAAACCAGCAGATTGGCGGAGGAAAAATACAATTTGACGAAGGCGACCCGGCACTTTTCCCCCATGCTCAAGTCCCGGATTTTTTTGTAGACGGTGTCCCTGCGGAACAGAAAGCAGGCCAAAATGGTGCGGGCTTCCGCCGATTTCATCTCCGGCAGCGACAAAATCTCATCCAAAATGGTCCGATCCGGATGCAAATTTTCCAGTTCTTGAAAGAATTGGCCGATTTTCAACTGGGGACTTCTCGTCACCGTACCGGAACCGGGCGCCAATTCCCCCGTCAGCAATTTTAACAGGGTGGTTTTGCCGCTGCCGTTTTTGCCGACCACTGCGATCCGGTCACCCCGGGCGATGTGGAGATTCACCTTTTCCAACACGCACCTTTTCCCGTAGGAAAAAGAAACGTCGTTCATTTGCAGCATCTGTTTTCCGGAGAAAGCGGCGGCTTCCAGGCTTGCCGAAATCCGATCGGGCTCTTCCGGTTTTTCGATTTTCCTCGCTTCCAGCCGTTCCAGCGCCTTTTCCTTCGCCTTGAATTTGGCCGCCTGTTTGGCCGCCTTTTTCTGGGCGTAAGGGTTCCGCACCCCCGCTTTGGCATTCGCCCGTTCGTACCAGGTTTTGTAACGGGCGATGGTCTCCAACAGCTTTTTCCTTTCCTGTTCCTGCTTCTCGTACAGGTGCTGGAGGGACTTCATTTCCTGTTCCTTCTGCCTTTTGTAGGAAGAATAGCCGCCGGCGTATTTCTTCGTGCCGGCTTTCGTCAATTCGTAGGTGACGGTCGCCGCATGATCGATAAATTCCCGTTCGTGGGAAATGAACAAAACGCTCCCCGGAAAACGCGAAAGCCAATTTTCCAGCCAGCGGACGGTTTCCAGATCCAAGTGGTTCGTCGGTTCATCGAGAAGCAAAAGTTCCGGGGCATGCCGGACGGATTTTGCCAGCTTCAGCCGGGTTTTTTGCCCGCCGCTTAGGCTCCCGGCAGGTAAGTCCCACAAATCTTCGGAAATCCCGAATCGCTTTAATAAATTTTCCATTTCCGCTTCCCATTCATAGCCGCCCGCATCCAAATAGCGCTGCAGCCGCCGGTTGTAGATTTCAACGGCGTTGGGGTCATTTCCCTTTGCGAGAAATTCGGCGCAGCGATCCAGCTCTTTTTTGAGCGGATCGTTGGGATGGCCTTCCATGACCCATTCTTTGGCGGTTAACGCAAGGTTTTCCGGCATGTCCTGGGGCATGATTCCGATTTTCGATTTTTCCACGCCGAAATAAATGTTTCCGGAATGAAAGGGCACCAACCCCAAAATTCCTTTCAAAAGCGTCGTTTTTCCGATGCCGTTTTCGCCGATCAGCGCCACCCGCTCGTTTTCTTTGATCTCCAGATCAACATTTTCAAACAGCCGGTTTCCGCCGATTTCCATCGCTGCCTTTTCCAGCTTTAAAAGAAACATGGGATCTTCCTCCGTTCCGCCGTACAACAAGAAGCGGGCAGGCAGGCGATCGGCGTCCGCCGCATCACCGGAAAAAAAGACACAGGGCTTGCCTGTGTCTCCGCGGGTCAACCTGAAATTCAATTGGCCGGGCAAAAGGAGCGCCAATAAAAGACACAAGGATCCCGTTCTTTGCTGTACGGCAAGGTTGATTCGCTTAATTAAAAGCAGAAGCCGCAAAAAGAACGGGAATTTTCCATTGTGGAATTTGGATGCCTCCTTCGCAGTTTTCCATTTTCATTAATTTTGATTATAACAGGAATTCGGGAGGATGTCACGGGTTTCGCGGAATCTGGACATCCCGAGCCGGGAGGGAAAGGCGTTATTTTTCCACGACCGGAAGTCAAACTATACAATAATCGTTTTGGATCGGCGTTATGTTCCACGCCGTTCGGATTCAACGCAAATTCCGGTCCTCCCGCATGTTCGTACTCCCCTGAGGAAAGCCCTTCGGAAAAAATCCGGTCCCACGCGTCGCGAACGGAATCCGGCATCGGCCCCCTCACCGGAAAAACGGCGTATCGGGAAGGGGGGAGGACCGTTTCTTCCCAACCGTTTGGTACGTTCGTCCCCTTTTTCTCAATGCCGATAAAATAGGTGAACGATTCCTCTTCAGGGTCAAAATCTTCGCACACCCCGAACAATCCCATGCCGCCGCGTTCTTTTTCCGGAGCTTCGATGAATCCGTTCCGGCGGGATTCCTCCCGAAAGGCGGAGATGTCCCGGTGATTCTGTATATTTCCCGGCCGCATGCGGATCCCCTTTCCGATGATCCGGATTTCTCCAAGGTCCGCAAATTTGCATTCCATTTTTTCAACTCCCTTATTATTTTGTATGGTCATAGCCTTCGGAAACACGATTTTCCCAGCTTTCCCGCCGGCATTTCCCGGGGATCCGCCGCTTCCGGCACCGGGCCCTGTTATCGGGCCATTAATGGAAAAGGCCGTATCGGTTCTGAAAAATCAATCGGCAGGGAGGTGGGAACGATGCGGGAAGGAACCGGTTTCGATTCGGTCTCGGTTCTCTGTTCACGATTTTAAATCTTCTTTCATCCGAAAATTCCTCCGTGATTGTTCCATCAGGGATGCCGGCAGCCTCCGCCGGGAAGGATTTTCCCCGCCGCGCGGCGTATATGGTACATAACCGTGATTTTCCGGAGAGGAGGAGGGACGGATGAAAGCGGTCATTGCCGGCGGCACCGGATTGATCGGCCGGGAACTGACGAGGCTTTTGGAAGGGCGCGGCCATGAGATCATCATTTTGACAAGAAGGAATGGGGAAGCCGGCGGATCCGCAAAAGCGGTCAACTGGCTGCAGGACGGAGCCCGGCCCGAAAAGGAAATCGGGTACGCGGACGCCTTCATCAATCTGGCCGGCGCTTCCATCAATGCCGGCCGCTGGAACGCCAGACACCGGAAGGAGATCTACGAAAGCCGGATGCGCGCGACGGAAGAATTGCTCCGGATCATCGCGGCCCTTCCGCAAAAACCGAAAGTGCTGGTGAACGCCAGCGCCATCGGGATTTATCCCCCGTCCTTGGAGAAGACATACACGGAACAATCCGGGGATTTGCCGGCCGATTTTCTCGGCGAAACGGTCAAGGATTGGGAAAACAAAGCGGCGGAAGCGGAAACATACGGAGTGCGGACGGCCTTCATGCGGTTTGGGATCGTTCTGGCCAAAAAAGAAGGAGCGTTGCCGCTTATGGTTTTGCCGTACAAATGGTATGCGGGGGGAACCATCGGATCGGGAAAACAATGGGTTTCCTGGGTTCACGTTGCGGACGCGGCCCGGGCCGTTCTTTTTGCCGTCGAAAACGAGGGGATCCGGGGCCCCGTCAACGTCACCGCGCCAAATCCGGTGCCCATGAAGGAGTTCGGAAAAACGATCGGCGCCCTGTTGCACCGCCCCCATTGGCTCCATGTGCCTTCTTTCGCCTTAAAATGGGCCCTCGGGAAAAAGAGCTCCCTCGTCCTGGAAGGCCAGCGGGCCTATCCCGCCCGGCTGGAGGAAGCGGGCTTCGTCTTCCGCTTTCCCGACTTGAAATCCGCTTTGGAAGATTTGCTGAAAAAGGGCGGATGATCCTTTGCGGAAGAGGGATACCCTATTCTGAGGAGGGATTCCGATACCGAAACAAGGATTTTCCGTCCCCCGAAGGATACGAGACCGCGCAAGGACGGCCGGTTCCGCCGTCCGGATACCGGACGGTTTTCCCCGGGCGGACCGGGAACGGTCTCCGTGAGGCATGTTTGCGGTCAGGCGTTATGATACATTTTCATAAAAACGGGTATGTACATGAAAAAAGACAGGGAAAGAAAGATTCCGGTGATGATCATGAGCCCGCCCGCCAGCACGGGATCGATGCCGGGAAAGGCGACCAAAAAAAACATCGCCACGTAAAAGACGGCGGTGGACAGTTTTCCGAACCACATGGCGCCGTTTAATTTCTTCCCTCTTTTCAAGAGGATCAGGCTGTTGATCGCCATAAACAGTTCCTTCACCGCGAAAAGGATGAACAAAACCCACATGTATTTGTAGCGCAATAGCAGGCAGGCGGCGATCGCGGCCTGGGTCAGCTTGTCGGCGATCGGATCCAGGACCTTCCCCAGGTCGGTCGTTTGGTTAAAATTCCTGGCGATAAACCCGTCCAACAGGTCGGTTAAACCGGAGAGAACGACGATGATGGCGGCAAAATAATAATCTTCCGCCCGGTCCGCGGTGACGTATTCGTAAATGAAAAAGGGGATGAGGATGAGCCTCACGGTTGAAAGGAAATTGGGGACGGAAAACAGCTCTTTGGTGTTTGCGCGCACAAAAATTCCTCCTGTTTCTACATGACTCATATACCCATATTACTAATTTTATAGAAATCATGCAAAGTTTGCTAGTATTCACGCTTATTTCCTGTTCCGTCCGATTCCTCCCCGGCGGGGGCGCCCGCACCGAAAAAGGGAAGATCCGGGCCGCGGACGGGAGGATTATTTTTGCGGGGCTCGTTGGGGGAAAACCCGCGGGGTGCGGCGAAACGGGAACGGGCGGGGGACCGCTTCATGGCGGGGCGGCAAAACAGAGATGGAAAGCCGGCCGCATTTTAAAATCGGACGAAAAAGGGGGATGGTATCCGTGAAGATCGCGCTCATCACCGGAACGAGCAGCGGCTTCGGCCTGCTTACGGCGCTCGAATTGGCGAAAAAGGGATACCGGGTCATCGCCACCATGCGGGATCCGGAAAAGCGGCATCGCCTGCTGGAATTGGCCGAGAAATCCGCGGCCGGCCGGATCGGGGTCTGGCGGATGGATGTGACAAAGGAAGAAGAAATCGACGGGGCCAGAAAAAAACTGGAAGATGCTTACGGGAAGCTGGACGTTTTGATCAATAACGCCGGCTATGCCACGGGGGGCTTTTTCTCCGAGATTGAAGTTTCCGAATGGGAGAAGCAGTTCCAGACCAACTTTTTCGGTCCGGTCCGGGTAACCAGGGCCTTTCTGCCGCTCATCCGGAAAAACGGGGGAGGAAAGATCATCAATATCTCAAGCGTCAGCGGCTTTTTCGGATTCCCCGGTCTGGGTCCCTATACGGCGTCGAAACATGCGCTGGAAGGCTTCAGCGAAAGCCTCCGGCTGGAGCTGGCGCCGGAAAACATCTGGGTATCCCTGGTCGAACCCGCCGCCTATGCCACGGACATTTGGGAGAAAGGGCTGAAAAATTTTTCCCCCGAAAACCGGCCGAAGTTCCAGCAAAGGCTGATCAAAATGGCGATGAAGGCGGGAAAAACCGGATCCGACCCGACGGAAGTCGCCCGGCTGATCGGAAAAATTTGCGATGAAGAAAAACCCGGCTTGCGCTATCCGGTGGGGAAAGGGGCGCGCTCCCTGTACCGGTGGAAAGCGCTGCTTCCCTGGCGGTTCGTGGAAAGGGCGGTCCTGAAAAAATTGGACGGTTAGAGTTTGCCGGCGGGGGAAGGGGAAAGCGGGATCTTTCGCCGGAATTCAGCGCGTCGTGAATTATGAAGCAAAAGTACAATAAACGAAGATACGAGTTGGAGCCGTAAAACATCCCTGTTACTTCGTTCCAGCAGGTTGCATCCTGCAAAATCAGTCTCCAGTAGGTGAGTGATTAGGATCGCCTGGTTTCCGCTTTATAAGGCGGGTGGTATTTTCACCTTATTCATAAGTATAGTGGTGAAAATCATTATGGGGAATGATGTCGGACATACCGCAACGGATGTTGGACACCGGGAACGATGATGGACATTTTTGGTTCGATGATGGACTTTTTTTCCCGGATGATGGACATTTTTTCGTACATGCCGGACAAAATTTTTTCCATGTTGGACAATAATTTTGAAATGATGAACAAATCAATGGAAATGTCGGACAGTCGCAAGCGGTATTGGACAATTTTTTTCAGATGTTGAACGGTCCCGCGGAAATGTTGGTCGTTCCGTCCCGAAAGGCAATACGGATGTTGAACGTTTTACCCAAGATTTTGGACAAAAGGCATCTTGGTTTGAACATTTGGCAATTAATGATGAACATTTTTGCCCGGATGTAGAACCATCCCGGGACGAAGAAAGTTAAAATGTTGGACATTCCGGTCCGGGAGCCCGTAAATGGTGAATATTCCATATCAATGTTGACCGAAAAACCTTCCATGTTGGCCAAACAGCCTTCCAAGCCGGACAACCCATGGCGGTCCTGGGCCAACCTGCCGGTAGCGCCGAAGCCACCGGCTCCCGCCTCGGAGCATGTTCCTGGAAAAGAAAAGGTTTGGGCCGACGGGAGTTGCCGGGCTTTTTCCGGAACGATCCGCTTTATCGGAATATGCATAAAACAATCGCATCTTTTGACGGGCAAAACTTCAGACCGGGTTAAAGCGGCCGGCCGATGCAATGGATGACCAGAACCCTCGACGAACGGCATGAATCCCTCATACGCCAATTAGAACAATATCCTGAAATATTGGGCGATTATCAAAAGACAAACGGGATGGATCCGATGGTGACCGCGGAAGAAACCGTGAGGGTGTTCGCCAAAGGATAGAAAAATGGGAAAGGCCGGGCGAAAAAATGGGCAATTCCATGGTGACCGGATTGATAGCGATGGGGCAGAGATGAAGTCCAAAAGGATATGTGGGCCACGCGGAGGAAATGCCGAAGGCCCGGCTCCGGACATTGGATCAATCGGCATTAAATCTCCTGTTTAGGCAGACGAATAGGCGACCCTTCAGGAGAACGTTCCGCCGACCGCCCGGTCAGGCCGGGTTTCCATATTTATGGAAAAGAATGTAAATAGACCGGCTACCGCATCGGCTGTCTTCGTTGAAGATGATGCTCGCATTTTATGAAAAGCATCCGACGGTCGTATGCGGCCCGATGCTGCTTCCGCTTGATGAAAAAGGCTTGCCCTCCGCATCTTTTTATGCCATAGTTAAAGTTGAAAGGACAATCCAATAAGGATGCCAGTTTGTGGGGGAACCGGTGTTGCCGGTTGAGAGTGTATCCGTGAGATACAGACCCTTCGAACCTGATCTGGTTCATACCAGCGTAGGGAACATACTGGCCTGCAATTTCAATTTTGCAGCGGATAAGTATGTTCCCCGGGGTGTTTCCCGGGATTTTTGCTTAGACGCCGCTTTCCTTTCCTGCCCGGGAAACCGCCGGGATACCTCCCTCCGCAAACGGCAAACGACAAGGAGGGATTTTTTCATGGGAAAATGGAGGATGCTGTTTCTATTAAGCCTGGCGACGCTTGTATTCGCCTCCTGCTCCGGCAAGGGAGGGGATGCGGGCAAAGAGGACGGGAAAACGAAACCCGCGGAAAAGATTACCGTCGCTTTGGACTGGACGCCGAACACCAACCATACCGGGCTGTACGTGGCAAAGGAAAAGGGATACTTCAAGGATGAGGGGCTGGATGTGGAAATCCTCATGCCCGGGGAAGTCCCCGCCGAGCAGTTGGTCGCCTCCGGCCGGGCGGATTTCGGGGTGAGCTACCAGGAAGCCGTCACCCAGGCCCGGATCCAGGATGTCCCGATCGTTTCCATCGCCGCCGTCATTCAGCACAACACCTCCGGTTTTGCTTCCTTAGCGGAAAAAAAGATCACCTCGCCGAAGGACTTTGAAGGGAAAACATACGGCGGATGGGGATCGCCCGTGGAAAGGGCCGTTTTGGCTTCGCTCATGAAGCAGGAGGGGGCCGATGTGGACAAGGTGAAGTTCGTCAACATCGGCGATACCGACTTTTTTACCGCCGTAAAAAAGGATATCGACTTCGTTTGGATCTATTACGGTTGGACTGGCGTGGAAGCGAAGCTGCGGAACGTGCCGATTCACATCGTCTATTTGACCGATTACAGCGAAAAATTGGATTATTATACGCCTGTCCTTGTCGCGAGTGAGGCGATGATCGAGAAAAACCTGGAAACGGTCCGGAAATTTTTGGCCGCCGTTTCAAAGGGATACCGGTTCGCGATCGATCATCCCGATGAAGCCGCGGACATTTTAATCGGGGCGGTCCCCGAACTGGACGCGGAACTCGTCCGGGAAAGCCAAAAATGGCTGTCCAAAAAATACCAGGACGACGCCGAGCGATGGGGGGAACAGAAACTGGAAGTCTGGAAAAACTATGCGGAATGGATGTATGAAAACGGGCTTTTGGAAAAGCCCCTCGACGCCGAAAAGGCCTTTACCAACGAGTTTTTGCCGGAAAAATAACGGCCTCCGGCACCGGGCGGAACCGTTTGTTTAATTTTTAATAGAGGAGGCAGTGACGATGGCCGATGCGCTTGTCAGCATTCAAATCATCCCGAAAACGCGGAATGAAGAAGACACCTATTCGCTGGTGGATGAAGCCATTCAAGTGATCGCCGATTCGAAGGTCAAATACGAGGTCCATCCGCTGGAAACGACGATGGAAGGGGATTTGCGGGAACTGTTGGACATCGTTGACCGGATGCACAGGAAAATGATCGAAAAGGGATGCCCGAGCGTCCTTTCCGAGGTGAAGATCTTTTATAAACCGGGAGGCGCGTCAATGGACGAATTGACGGCGAAATACCGTTGAGGAAAAGGATCCGGGAGAGCGGGCCTCCCGTTCTCGTCCTTATTCTGTCGCTGTTCCTTTGGGAAGGGGCGGTGCGGATATTTTCCGTGCCCGCCTGGCTTCTTCCGGCGCCGTCCGCAATCCTCCGGGAAGGGGTCTTCGGTTGGAGGGAGTACGCCGGGCATTTGGCGGCCACGGCCCGCCTGTCCTTCTTCGGCTATCTCATCGGCTGTTTGACCGGGGCGGGAACGGCGGCGGCGCTTCACCTCGTCCCGTTGCTGCGGAAAAGCCTTTATCCGTTTTTGATCATTTCGCAAAATATTCCGTTGATCGTGCTTGCCCCGCTGCTCGTCATCTGGTTCGGCTTCGGGGTGCTTCCGAAAATCATCGTGATTACCCTCGTTTGCTTTTTCCCGGTCGCCGTCAGCACCTTGGACGGGTTCCGGCAGACGAGCCCGGAATTGATGCACTACATGGAAATGGCCGGCGCAAGCAAAGGACAAATCTTCCGGAAACTGGAATGCCCCCACGCCTTGCCTTTCCTGTTTTCCGGGTTGAAAATTTCCGCCTCCTACAGCGTCATGGGGGCGGTCGTCTCCGAATGGCTCGGGGCGAAGGAGGGATTGGGGGTATACATGACCCTGGCCCAATCCGCCTTCCGCACGGACCGGGTCTTCTTGTCCATCTTTCTCGTCGTTTTCTTGAGCCTGGTCTATTTCGGTCTCATCGGCTGGCTGGAGAAAAAGACGGTGAAATGGAAACCGGAAGAAAGGGAGAAGGAAAGACGATGAAGAGGGGCTGAAATCCGCCGGCGGACGTTTGGGTTCCATTCCGGTCATCGGTGCACCCGGACTGCGATCGCCGGCCGGAGGGGAGGCCCCTTTCTCAATCCGTCGTTTTTTGTCGAAGTGCCAAAAGAGCGGACGCGAAACGGTTCGATATTGCCAAACCTAGAGTCCGCCGAACGGGAAGCCGAATTTCACACAATGATACGAACTTAACCTTTGCTTGGGTTTTCCGGCCGGATCCCTTCCGGAGAAAAATCCGCTCCCGTCCGGAAGGCTGGCGGGAGCCCACGGCTGCCCCCCTTCGCATGATGGACCGGCCGGCACTTCGGCGGCAAAACCATGTTTGAATTTTGCAAGGTTTTTCGGCGGCCCGGGTGCCGGATGCGGGAAGACGCTTGATAAGGCGGGTGAGAAGAGATGGCGTATTTGAAGGTTGAAGGGCTGGCGAAGGCCTACGGGGAAGCGGCCGTGTTGGGCGGGATCGATTTTTCCGTCGAAGAAGGAGAATTCGTCTCGATCGTCGGTCCGTCCGGCTGCGGGAAAAGCACCCTGTTTTCCATCATCGGCGGAATCGTCCGGCCCGATGCGGGATCCGTGATCCTGGAGGGGAAGGAGATCACCGGGATGCGGGGACACGTCAGCTATATGCCCCAATCCCCTTCTTTGTTTCCCTGGCGGACCGTCCTTGCGAATGCGTTCCTCGGCGGGGAGATCGCAGGAGACAGAAATGAAGGGGAGGCCCTGCGCATGCTCGAAAAAGCGGGCCTTTCCGGGTATGAAAATAAATATCCCCATGAATTGTCCGGGGGGATGAAGCAGCGGGTTTCCTTCGTCCGGAGCCTGTTGACCCCCAAACCGCTCATTTTGATGGATGAACCCTTTTCCGCTTTGGACGACTTCACCCGCCGGGACATGCAGAAATGGCTGTTGTCCGTTTGGAGCGGAAACAGGCGCACGATTCTTTTCATCACCCATAATTTGGACGAGGCGGCACTTTTATCCGACAAAATCATCGTCCTAAGCCGCAAGCCGGCCAAGGTGAAGCATGTGTTCACCGTTCCGCGGGAAAGGGAGAAAAGGGAAGAATGGCTCCTGTCGGACGATTATTTGCCTTTCAAGCGGAGCCTTTTACGGGAATTAAATGGCAAATAGGATCGGGACGGGGCGGTTTGGCGATGAAGCCGATGTGGCCGCTGAATGAATTGAAGGCCGAAAAAAGCGGATGTGTAACCGAAGCGGCTCCGGGTAAAGCCGGCATGCTGAATGTTTGGTAGGCGTTGCAAGCGGGTATGAATCCGAAATCGTTCTGGAATTAGGAAAATGCCGATAAACAAATACCCTAGTCAAAAGCGTCTGCAACCGAAAAGGTTGCAGAAGGGGGATGCGGCCCCTGCGGCGAAAGGGAATTGCCGCGGGGTTTTCGTTCTGCAGATGTGCGGATGGTTCTTCTTACGGAGACCCGCGTCCGCGGAGCAGGAAGAGAACGGATGTAAACATTCGGATTGAACCGGTTTGCCGCCAAAAGCTTCCCGTTTACGTGATGGACGGGATAATATTTCGGCGGCAGAACCATTTTTGAATGTTGCCAAGGTGGCATAATCGGCTGCAGGCGGCACGGCGGGATTTTTGATCTTTCTGGTATTCGGGTACGTCAGATTCTCTTGATACCAATCAACCGGAACGTCGTTCTTCCGGTGGCCGGGGCGTAGACGTCGGTGACGTAGTTTTGACCGGGATACAGGCCGTTGTTGTAGACCGTTTTCGGATAAACCGCTTCAATGGTGTAATTCTTGCTTACCGGGTCGGGGATGTAGAAATCGTTGATGGCCCTCGGTTTATGCCGTTCGCCTTTGGTATCGACATACCCGTTTTCCCACGATTCGCCGATGTAGTTGACGGTCTCGCCCGTATTGGTTACATAGGAACGCCACATGTTGCGTTTCTTCGAAACGTCTTTCGTCGTGCCGTCCTGCCAGGTCAAGGTGGCGTAGAAATACCCTCTGAACCCGGATTTTCCGCTTTTTGCCGGGGCTTTAATCGTCAATTTGTTGGCATACACCCGTGTCAGGGTCGCTTGGTCCGAGTAATTGTTGTTGACATATTTGAACGTGATTTTTCTCGGTTTGCCCATTTTGTTATTTTGACCGGTATCTTTGGTGATGTACATCGTATCCAAGCAAGAACGGGTAAAGGCGTTGATGCCGTATTTGGGCGCGCCGGGATAATATTTCGTACAGGTCGTCGTGGGATAAGGTTCATCCTGATACGTATAATCATCCGAGAATTTGATATCGATTTTGGTCGGGTATAAGAACAAAATGGTTTGATAAGCCATGGCGCCGTTGTCGAGATAAATGTATCGCGCTTCCCTTACCGGCTGCCCATAGCTGTAGGTGAATTGGGCGCCGACCATATTATCGTCGCTTCCGCGGTTCGACCCGCTGTTTATTTCATCACACGGAGCGACGGTCATATCTTCCCAGTCGATGATACACAAATCATTATTCGTCACCGAAGAAAACTCGTAAAACATCATATTCGAGCAATTCCTTTTGTAGATGTATGACGGATTGACTTTGCTGGGCGCGTAGGTGACTTCGCAGCTGGGCTTCACGAAATTTTCGTAGGTTTCCGCATAGGCGCGCCAATAAAAGGGTTCGGGCGTGCCGGTGGAATAGGTCTTCGGTGTCGCTTTTCCGTTTTTGTGGGTTTCTTTTACGATGACGGTCTGCACGGGGTTCGTGGATTTGACCTGGGCTTCCGCGGAACCGTTACTCTTTTCCTTTATTTCGACGACCATGTTGTTGACTTTCGTCTTTTGGGCGTAGATGATGAGGCGGTAATCTTCGTCTTCCGCTTCATATTGGCCGTCAGTATAAGAAAAGGAATATTTGATGTATTCATAGTAATTTCCAACGGAATGATAACCGCTATAAATATTGGCCATCCGATACGTTCCGCTAGAGTGGGCATAATTTTTTCCGTTGATTTTAACAACCGTATTTGGTTTAATGGTCGGCCCGCAAGTCCAGGCATCGACCGGGCCAAAGTAATAAATTTTACAGGAGACATTTCCGATTACTTGTTTCGTCCGGTCGTAGCTTTTGGACCAGACATGATGTTGGTCGTAGATTTCTTTTTTGTTGGGACTCCGCGTTTCATCTTCCACGTCCACAAAGGCGAGATGCCAGGCCCTGACATAATCGTAATCGCTTTTTCCGGTGTGTTTGTCTTTGTAGGCGACCACGTACAAGTCGCCGAAGGGGTATCGGTAGACCACGCCGGTTCCGCCTCTCACATCGGAGAGCGATGAAGACTCCAGCTTTCCTTTTAATCTATTTTTAAAGAGAGTTTCGTATGTAGAACGAATTCTTTCATTTCTTCCATACGGTCCAGGTCTGTTTTTCTCGGTTTGGTTTTTTATCAGGACTTGGCTTTTGTCGACGGTCTGGCTGGCCACGGACCTCATGTTTTTTTCCAGCGAAGAGGTTCTTTTATTTTCAATCAACGCTTTTGCCCCGCTTGCATCGTTGTTATCTTCATCGCAAGGGAATTTCTTCCCGTTGCCATAGGTGACGGTGCAATTGAAAAGGCCGAAGTAGCTGCCGGGCTCCATATGCCAATCCCGAAGACTGGTATTTAATTTGACATCCACGCTTTTTACCCAATAGGTATCCACTTCCTTCCGCGCCACTTCATTGCCGTTCACGGAATAAGCGGCCACATAGGTCAGGGTGCCGCTTCCTTTGCTTCCCCGGGTGGTGAGCGAAAGATTGGAACTGGAGAGCCGTTCTTTTTTCGTTTCCGTATTTTTGGTGACGGTTTTAATGTAGATGCCGTCGCTTACTTCGTCGCAGGTGCCGCCGTTAATCGACTCATAATAATATTTTTGATAGACACGGACTTTTTCGGCCACTTCGATATGCTTGTACAGCCGGAAATCGGATTTGGACAGGGTTTCTTGATACACCGGCTGGCTTCCGGTAAATGTGATGCTGTAGCCGGTCGTGGTTTCTTCCTGGAAGGGCGAACCTTCATACGGGTTCCCGTAGGGCCGGGACGGGTCGATTTCCGTTCCGCAGTAATCGGTCTCGCCGCCACCGCTTCCGCCTCCCCCTCCCCAGCCGGGGTCAATGGGTTCCGGTATGTAAAACGCGGCCGCGGGGTCCCCTTGGAAGCCAAAATATAGGAAAACCGATACGAAAAGGGCGGCCATCCCCATCTTTCCTTTCATCGGGCAAACACTCCTTTCTATTGGAAAACAGTGCCGATTTGCCCGATAATACCAGAGATTCGGGAGAAATCAAGAAAAAAACCCGCGGTTTCTCCCGCGGGGAAATATTAGGTGCCCCATTTTTTGATTCGGAGCGTTTTGGCGATTTCGTAAATCAGCGCTTCCTTTTCCTTCGTGAAATCCTCTTCCGGAATGGAAAAATGGAGTATCAGATGCATTTCTCTCGGTTCCATGGTCATCGCATGGAACACGTAATGTCTGGCGACCGGAACCTTTCCTTCTTTATTCTTCGTCTCCACAAAATACAGAAGGGAAGTGTATTTATCATTGAGACCCGGGATGTTAGTGATATCCAACATTTTATAGTTAGGATTATATACATCGATGCCAGGTAAATTATCTTCGGAGTATCCAATAACTGCTAATTCACCTACAGTTTCACCTGTTTCTTCGATGGTCAACGAAAAATCGCCGAGGCCGCTTCCGAAGTGTTTATCAATATCTGCATTGGGGTTTTCTGCATATCTGGTCTTCTCCACTATATCATAGGGCCCCTTAAAAACGATTTCCGTCCCTCTCTTGAACTCTCTGGCAATATCCATCGTTTTGATTTCTTTTTTAACCCCGTCCACATTCAAGACAAAAACGTCTTTCTCTTCGGATGCAGGAGTTTGGTTCTTATTGTTCGAATTTTCTGATGTTCCTTTCTTCTCGCCGGATTGGTTTCCTTTGTTTTCTTCATTTTGGGACACTTGTTTCGGTTGCGAATCCGACGGTTTTTCGGCTTCGTTGGTGCAACCTGCAAGCATTATGAAAAAAGCCAATATCGGCGTTATCATGATTAAAGGAATCGAAAACAAATCTCTTCTCATCAATGACCCCCTATCTAGCAAATAACCAACACGCGAAGAAACATAATAAGATGAAGCAAAACCTAACATGAAGGTCAAAACAAAAGTAAACAATGAAATGAAAATTACGTTTTCCATAAAAAAACACCTACCTAATTGGAGATAGCTATTCTCTCGTCTATTTCTTTGGATAATAGCGCTAAATCAAAAATTTGCCTAAATTTTGAGTGTAAAAAATGAAATCGACCTAAAAACTAAACCAAAAAGTTTTGGATAATAACGCTGTTTTACCGAAAAAATTCCGACAAAAAATGGAATCGTCGGGTGCTATTAAAAAAATGTTTTGACATCCGCATCCAAACCGTCGGCCGGCGCCTTGGGGCTGTTATTTTTTGCCGGGAAAGGAGACTGCGAAGAATGGAACGGTCCGCAAAAAAGGGAATCGCCGCTTTTTCGTTGGTGTTTTTCAGCTTCAACACCGGCGTCCAAGAAACGGTGGTTTTGGGTTCGCTTCCCGTTTTCGCCTCCGTTTTTCCGACCACGGCCATATCGGCCGGTTTTCCGTTGCCTTTATGTCGGCAACGCTCGCCTTGGCCGCCCGCGGGATATTTCGCAAACAACGGTTCTTTGAAGAGCGGTTCCGTTTCGCCATGTTTTTATCGATGCTCGGATTCATCCGATGCATGTTCGCGGATAGTTTTGTGATGCCATTGTTCGGGAGGGTTAATCCGGCATCGGCGGATTCGTGTCAGTTCCAGTCCCCGCCTTCCTCGGAAAGAATTTTGAACGAAAGGACCGAACGGCCATCGATTTTCGGCCAACACCGCAAGGGTACTCGCCGGACCGCTTATTGGAAACCTCTTCGTTTATTTATTCGGCTGGAAGGGCAATTTTGTTATTCCGCTTTTGATGTTTGCCGTTTTTTCTTCCTATCGAACCGGTTTGGATGATGAAAAAGTCGTTGAAAGATACGGTCCGCGGATTTCCGGTTCCTTCTCCAAAACCTGTTTTTGTGTCTTTCTCGCTATCGTTTTCCCCCGTCGTTGAATATTTCGGGACGTGGCTACGTTTTGCGTTTTTTCGGTTGGCGCGTCCTTTCCTTGTTCGCGTTTTAGATGGCGCTACGCCAATCGGAACAGAAACTTTTCCATCCCGATTTGTTACATAAGGGCTGTTTTTGAATTTGGTATTCCTTTCGTTTTGGTTCGGTGCCGCTAAATTCGGCTTCGCAACAACATCGTCGCTTTCGCCGCCGGCGTGTTCCGTTTTCCGAAATCTGTCGTTCATTCCGTCCCGGTGCTGTTTTGATAGGAAGTTCCGTCGGGAACATGCTCGCGGCGAAATCCATCGTCCGCGCCCGATACAAAACACTCTTCGTTGTCCGTATGCTCTCCAGCACTTTTGTTTCTTTTTTCTTATTGCGACATCCTGCCTATACGGGCTTGCCGTTGTTGGCTTCAAGTTTTTCTACGGATTCGCGAACGGAATTGTTGCATATCCGCTTCTTCTCGTCGCGCAATCCGAAAATGCGAATGATATGGGCTCGGCCGCCGGTTCCATCCATATTCTCCGATACTTCGGCAGGATTTTTGGGACCATTTTACTCCAAACAAATCATCATCCCATCCAAAGGATTCACCATCGAAGGTTTCAAAATCGGGTTTCAAGGGATTTGGATTTTGTTCGTTGTGTTTGGTCTTTTGATTTTTCTTTTGCCAATGGAAAGGTTGCTGAAGCAAAAAATAAACAAAAAGAACACGATTAGCCAAACGGAGTAAAAACAAATGGCCGGCTTTCGGTGAAATTTGTTCCAAGTTGTTTGTTTTTTCGAAATTGTTTAGCCCTCACTGCAATAATAGGACATCGACCAAATGACTGTCAAATAATTACTTTAATACTTTTCTAATAATTTTTTAAAAATATGTTTTGATTTTAAATGTTCGGATTTAAACCGAAAGACTCGATATTTTTGCGGGATAATGGTGATTCCCTGGAAAGGGATTGATGAAAAGAGCATCGCGAATCTTCCAAACCGTCGCCGGTTTGTCATTTCTTCAACAAAGGCGGCCGGCAGGAGGGGGCTATTCAGCGGAACATGCGTACCTTTTCGGAGGATATAAATTCTTTTAAGCAACCGGATGAAAAGCAAAGAAGCCTTTCGCACGGCCGGAAAGTCCCGGCCCGAAAGGCTTCCCATGGTTAATTGGCTTTTTTCAATTGTTTGCTCCGCAGCTGTCCGCAGGCCGCGTCGATGTCCGTCCCGTGTTCCTTGCGGATGACGCAGTTGATCCCGTTTTTCTTCAACGTATCGTAGAAGGCCAGCATGGCTTCCTTCGTGCTCCGTTGATAGGGGGTCTCGAAAACCGGGTTGTAGGGGATGAGGTTGACATACACCAGTTTCCGTTTATCTTTGAGAAGTTCCGCCAGCTGCCGGGCTTCTTCCACATGGTCGTTGACATCCTTCAGCAAAATGTACTCGATCGTCACCCGGCGGTTCGTCTTTTTCAAATAGTAATCCATCGCTTCCATGATCTTTTCGATCGGATAGGCCCGGTTGATTTTCATGATCGAACTGCGGAGCTCGTTGTTCGGCGCGTGCAGGGAAATGGCCAGATTCACCTGCAGGTCCAGATCGGCGAATTCGTAAATTTTCGGGACGATGCCGCTCGTGGAGACGGTGATATGCCGCGCCCCGATGGCCAGCCCTTTGGGGGCGTTGATGATTTTTACAAAACGGATCATGTTGTCAAAATTGTCGAAAGGTTCGCCGATCCCCATGACGACCACGTGGCTGACCCGTTCGCCCTTTCCCGCCTCATCCAGGAAAAATTGGACTTGCATCAGCTGTTCCACGATTTCCTCGGCCTCCAAATTGCGGACCTTTCTCAACAGGCCGCTGGCGCAAAAGGAACAGCCGATGTTGCAGCCGACCTGGGTCGTGACGCAGACGGAAAGGCCGTAAGCCTGGCGCATCAGCACCGTTTCGATCAAATTTCCGTCCCGCAGCCGGAAGAGAAATTTCACCGTACCGTCTTTGGCCACCTGCTTCAATTGCAAATCGATGGTTCCGAGCGCAAAATTTTCTTCGAGGAGGGCGAGGCACTCCTTGTTCACATTGCTCATTTCCGAAAAACTCCTGGCCCGTTTCCGGTACAGCCAGTCCCAAATCTGTTCGGCGCGGAATTTTTTCTGGCCCCTTTCCGTCAGCCATCCGGCCAATTCATCTATCGTCAATCCGTAGATGGACGGTTTCACTCCAAACGTTCCCATCGGTAAACCTCATTTCTAATCGGAATTCGATTTTTGCCGTCAATATATTTTACCCAATGCGCATGCATTTTTTCAACGGTTTTGTCCGTTCACGGGACATGGCAAGGATTAAAGGGGATGACTGGAAAGGCATGCGGCGAAAACGACAAGATGGCCCGTTTCCGGTTGGTTTTTTGATCCGGCAATAAACAGTTTGAACGGATTCTTTCTAAATGAAGCCCATCTCAAGACGCTTTTTGCGATTCGGAAGCAATCGGAATGGGCCTATCGCTTTTTGAAGCCGGCCCTGTGAGCTTTTCGCGATCCGAAAGTAGCCAGATGTAAAGTTCGCATTTGTGAAGACGGCTCTACTGCGCATTCTTATCCGGAGTTTTTTCTGAATTTTCCGGAACGGGCCCATCCGCGAAGCGGCATACCGCCTCTTTTGAAATGGATGGGGCGCGGCACAGGAATAGGGATATTCACAGAGATTCCCGCGAAAAGTCAAAAACGGAAGGATCGCGCAAAGTTTAGACCGAGCTGCTGGGAAATTTTCAGATCCATCCGGGATTTCTGCTCATCAAAAAATTCCATTTATTATCAAAAAATTCCGTTGATTAAAAACAATCCGTTTATTATAATGGAATTAAATTCCTTATATTGCCATAAATGTGAAAGAGAGGGATTATAGTGATGATCTGTAAAAAAATGAAATCATTCATCATCGTACTTGCCCTTCTATTCCTGCCTTTTTCCGCATTCCCGGTCAAGGCGGAAAGCGAACAGGGGATCAGATTTGAAGATCCCGATCTGGAAAAAGCCGTGCGGAAAAATCTTGGCAAAAAGGAAGGGCCCATTACACCTGCCGACGCGGAGAAAGTGGAATACTTGTACGTGGATGGCGATGTGCATATTTCGAGTTTAAAAGGGTTGGAATATTTCGTCAACTTGCGCACCTTGGACATCATGAATTCGGATATCGATGATCTGTCCCCGCTCGAAAAAATCTCAAATTTGTATGATGTGTCCATTCCCGATTCGAAAATCGCCGATATCCGACCGTTGGCAAATCATAAAGGGTTAGCCATTTTAGGTTTGTCAAATAATCAAATTACCGATATCTCCGCTTTGAAGGGTCTGCAGGATCTGAGGACCTTGGTTCTGCAATATAACAAAATCACGGATGTAAGCGCATTATTGGATATGCCGAGCCTAAGATACGCCGATTTGATAGGAAATCCCCTGGATTTGCGGGACGGTTCGGCAAACTGGAACGTCATCCGGACCTTGCAGGATCAAGGCGTCATTATCCTTCATGACCGGCTGCTTGAAGCCGATGTGGAGGTCAGCGAAGATACGATCAAATTGACGTGGAAATGGAATTTGCCGAAAAATTATCAGATCCTCGGCCAAGGCATCGAATACGGAAAAGATTTTTATGATATCGATATCGTGAAAACAAACACCGCAACGTTAAAAAGGATCCCCGGCGTCAATACCATCCTGTTCAACTTTGTCATTAATACACAAATCTATGGGACGGGAACCAATTTTCCCATTCTCATTCCTGCGACGGCGGGAGAACCGAATGTAACGGCAAAGCCGGTCGTTAAGGACGGGGTCGCCGCCGTCAAGGACGAAGATGTCCAACGGGTCGCACGTAACGGCAAGATTACCGTAGATATCGGGGGCGCGGCTCTCTTGAAATTCAGCCGGGAGCAAGTCCGATCGTTAAAAGAAAAGAACGTTGCCGTCCATGTCAAGAGCGGCGCGGCGGCCATTGAATTGCCCGCGGCTTATTTCGAAGACGCCGGCGATGCGACCGTGGCGATCAAAAAAAGGAAGGATCTGGATGGGAAAGTCCAAGCGCTGAGCGGCATCTATTCCTTTGAAATCAAGCAGGGCGGAAAAGAAGTGGCGAAATTCGACAAAAATCGTCCGGCCAAACTGTATTTTACCGTGGATCAATCGAAGGTAAAAAATCCGAAGAATGTAAAAGTCCTTTATTATGACGAAGAAAAGAAAAAATGGACGGAAAGGGAAGACTTGAAGACCGTCTATGATCCGAAAACGGGCGTCGCCGTGGCAGAAACGCTCCGTTTAAGCACTTACGCGGTTTTCGAAGGAACCGGAGAAACGGACAAAAACGCCCCGGCGGTTCCGGGAGGCCAGGGAGGCGGAGACAAGAACGGAGACCGGCAAGGGGAGCCGGCTGATAAAGGAGGGAAACGCCTGCCCGATACGGCCGCCGGCGATTCCAACTGGCTCTTTGCCGGAATCTTGTTGACGCTCTCGGGCATTTGCGTGCACCGCATCCAGAAAAGGCGGATCCATCAACAGTAAAAACCGCGGACGGTTGAACATCCGGATCCGGAAGATTGAAACCGACGATGCGAATGAAAGAGTTTGAACCAAACCGAATATTACCGCCCGGGATGTTTGAAACCGAAGCCGGCAGCCGCCGATCGGCACATGCGAAAATCGGCTTGAGTCCTGATTATCATGACTCAAGCTTTTTTCTTTTCCGCCTCCGTCTTCCGGTTTTCGCGATGAAAATTGTCTTTCGGTTGATCTGAAATAAATGGAATGCACATAGATGTAACGGGGCGTGCCTTGTCCCCGCTTGCTTTAAACCGGTTGTCCATAATCCGGCCCACATCGCCTGTTGCGGGTATTCCTGCAGGATAGAGGGGGAGAACGCTTGGAACATGCCCAACCGGCCACGATGGAAGAAATTTTCTTGACACGGCAGACAGCAGATCATCTCAGGAGGGCCGGGGAAACCGGCACCACAGTCCCATATATTGCTGTTCAACATATTTGAAAGAAACGGCCTGAAGCCGGCGGCGGAAACGGTCGTTTCAGACGGCGGGGGGAGACAGACCGGCAAATTCCGCATCCGGAGGGACTTCCTTCGGAAAGGGGACGGTTTTTCGTATGGCAGATGTAAAAATTCCAACGCATCGATATAATTGTAAATGTGGAACGATTTCTGGAAATTTTTGTACCGGAAGGGTTTAACGGTCATACGCATCATTAAGGCGATGCTTTACCCTTTAGGAATCTTTTTTTCTTCTTTTTGATCCGCACGGCTGACCAAACGGTGAAAGCGGCAAGAAAGGCGACAATGATCGGGAAAAAAAGTATTGTTCATAAGAAAACCTCCTTAAAGCCTGAAAGAAGTCTAAGAAAAAAAGTGAAAAAGAATTACAAAGTTTTAACAAATCGTTTATAGTCCGATACTTCCATCGCACCACCGTATTCCCGAAAATTTTTAAGAAAGTTGGGATGAAATTGCTGCTCATTTTCTTTCTTCTTTCCGGCTGTGCGGCGGGATTGATGCTTTTCCGAAAAAATTCTTTGCCGACCGCCGAAGGCAAACCGGAAAAGCAACCGCTTGTATCCGTCATCATCCCGGCGAGAAACGAGGAGAAAAACCTTCCGCACCTGCTCGCGTCCTTGCAAAGGCAAACCTACAAACCGATGGAAATCATCGTCGCCGACGACGGCTCCACCGACCGGACGGCGGAAATCGCCGAAAAGTTCGGAGCCCGCGTCGTCCGTGTGACGGAGCCGCCCGAAAACTGGACGGGAAAGACGTGGGCCGTCTGGAACGGCTACCTGCAATCCCGCGGCGAGCTGCTGGCCTTTCTGGACGCCGATATCCGCCTGGCTCCCGAGGCGCTGGCGCGGCTGTTAAGATGCAGGGAAAAAGAGGGCGGGGCCTTGTCCGTCGTTCCCTTTCACCGGACGGAAAAATGGTACGAACGGCTCGCACTGCTATTGAATCTCCTTTCCATTTTCGTTTTTACGTCGCCTTTCGAAAAAAACAATCCGAAAAAAGGGCTCTACGGATCCTGTATCTTCGTCTCCCGGTCGGATTATGAGAAAATCGGCGGACACGCCAGCATCCGATCGGAAGTCGTCGAAGATTTGAATTTGGGGAGAAAATTTATGGAGGCGGGGATCCCGGTCCGCAATTACATCGGGGAAGATACGGTCCGATTCCGCATGTATCCCGGGGGATTGAAGAGCGAGCTGGAGGGGTTCGCCAAGTCCGCCGCACCCGGCGTCCCGAACTTCCGCCCGGCGACGCTGGCATTCATCATTTGGTGGTTGGCGGGACTCGTTCTTTCCGCCGCTTTTCCGTTCTTTATCCAAACGAAATGGTTTGTCCCGCTGCTGGCCGGCTATTTTCTTTATATGCTGGAAATCATGTATCTGGCCAGGCATGCGGGAAATTACGGATTTTGGATGCCGGTTTTTTATCTCGTCCCGCTTTTGTTTTTCCTGACGGTTATGCTTTATTCGACTTACCAGACCCATATCCGGAAAAAAGTCCTTTGGAAGGGAAGATACGTGAAAGTGGGGAAGAGAAAGGTTTAAAAGGTAACCGGACGTTTGTTACGCTTCATCCCGCCGGTTTTTCCGGCCGAGCATCGGGGCGCGCGAAGACGGGAGGATTCCTTTTCCGGCTGATGCCTGAAAACCATGAAGCGGCGGGTGATTCAAATGAAATTGGAATCGCCGGAGGCTTCTTTACCGGGTTTCGTTGATGGGGGAGGGATATGGGAATCCATTATCGTATTCAGTTTCCGCATGAAATGGATGGAGAGGGCATTCACCCTTATTTGGAAAATTACGGCGCTTTGCGAAAAATCATGGAACGTTTTATGGAAAACTGCGAATCTTTGGAAGTCCATTGTTGGGAAGACGAGACGGACGCCATCCGGGAACTGATCGCCGTTTCGGATCGGGCCGATGTCGAAGAAGGAAACCCGATGATCATCCGCACGAAGTGCACGCCGGAAGTGAAAGATTTATTATTGAACCGGGGTTTAAATGAAAAGAATCAATACAAGTGGTTCACCGTCTTTTTTAAAAGGGGAGGGGAAATCTATTTTTCAGCGGAACATTGGGGTTCGTCCGCTTACATCCCGAATGTCGGTGAAGAAGATATCAAATTTATTCGCGCTGCGGCGGGCAAGGATGCGGATATTTTTCAGTACCGTGATGAAGATGTGGATCGGGCCGGGGAAGTTTTGGATTGACCGTCCGGGGAAAACCGTGGGGGATCCGGCATCATTGATGACCGGAGAGTGTTTGGATTGACCGTTCAAGCCGGCGGGAAAGTGATGCCGATTATTGGTGTAAGGACTCGGATCGGATTTGGCGGTGGATCTTTTGCCGGATTCCCGATGCGCTGCCGTCGGTGTAAAGGTGTTGATAATGGAAGAGCCCCCGTTTCCTCTTGTCGTCGACCCCCAATAGCGCACAAAACCCGGGGGATCGACGACAATCGATTTTCCTGAGGAAAGTCCCCCCAAATGCTGTTGCATCAACGTTTCCCCCGCTATTGATAAAAAATCCCCCATGAATTATAATGCTGATTAAGAACACTAGGATTTTTTTCCAACCCTCGATTTATCAACGTTTTTGGGGTTTGTATCTTACCTTTAAGGGATTGAAACTGTGCAAGGCTACAATGAACGCAAAAAAGACGAGGCGTTTGTATCTTACCTTTAAGGGATTGAAACACGCTTCATGTAATTCATTTTTTGTTATATTGTTCGTTTGTATCTTACCTTTAAGGGATTGAAACGGATTTTTTCTTTACTCATGGCTTAGCCTCCTTTCGTTTGTATCTTACCTTTAAGGGATTGAAACTATGCCATTTCAAATTCAGGGACAAATGTACTTGTTGTTTGTATCTTACCTTTAAGGGATTGAAACAACGGCTTCTCTTCCAATAACTGCTGATCCATCCACCGTTTGTATCTTACCTTTAAGGGATTGAAACCGCAATGGCCGAAGTTTTGGATGCTTGGTTTAAAGACGGTTTGTATCTTACCTTTAAGGGATTGAAACCGAATGTGATTGAGTTCTCTCGGAAAGATGATGAGGTTTGTATCTTACCTTTAAGGGATTGAAACTTGATACGGTCGAAACGTCGCACGATGCGAACGGAAAGTTTGTATCTTACCTTTAAGGGATTGAAACCTCATCTACCATGTTGTAGAAGGAGACTCCGGTTTTGTTGTATCTTACCTTTAAGGGATTGAAACACGAGATGAATAGCGGAGGTTGATCCGATGAAAAAGGTAGTTTGTATCTTACCTTTAAGGGATTGAAACAAACAAAAAATTCAACAACTGGAGGGGATGATTTCGTTTGTATCTTACCTTTAAGGGATTGAAACTTTTATTAAGAACAGGTCTGCGAAAGGGGGAATTATGTTTGTATCTTACCTTTAAGGGATTGAAACCCGAACATAAGGAAGACATCCATCCGTGGCAGGAGTCGTTTGTATCTTACCTTTAAGGGATTGAAACCATGCGCGTTGGTCAGCCGTATTCAGTTGACCAAAGTTTGTATCTTACCTTTAAGGGATTGAAACATTGAGGGGGTGAATTCAATTCTTAAACCGTTATTTGAGTTTGTATCTTACCTTTAAGGGATTGAAACGTCGTACTTTGAAGTTCGCCTTTCATGCTTTTCAGTCGTTTGTATCTTACCTTTAAGGGATTGAAACTCAAGCCGAGTTTGTATCTTACCTTTAAGGGATTGAAACACGTCAAAACGGTTTGGGCAAGCGTGAATCCATTGACGTTTGTATCTTACCTTTAAGGGATTGAAACCGCGCTCTAATTGGAAAAAGACATTGTGAGGGTTCAAGTTTGTATCTTACCTTTGTATCTTACCTTTGAGGGATTGAAACAATCCTTGTTTTTGAAGATATAGTATCGCATCCGCGAGTTTGTATCTTACCTTTGAGGGATTGAAACGTCCTCGACTCGAAAGAATCCGAAGCAGGCGCCATCGTTTGTATCTTACCTTTAAGGAATTGAAACTGAATTGGCAAAAGTGGTGCAAGAGAAACTGGTCAGTTTGTATCTTACCTTTAAGGGATTGAAACCATAAGGAAAGGGTTCCGTGACCTGAGCGCTTTCTGTGCCGTTGAGGTTTTGGTTTAAGTTTGTATCTTCCTTATGATAGATGGAAAACAAGATATCATTGTCTATCTGTTCCTCTAATTTCAATCTTTTACCTATTAAAGATGTCGAAATCGTTTAACCGTTCGGCCGAAAATCTTTGATTGCGTTCGCCAGTCCTTTTCGGACATAAAACCGGTAATGAACGTTTATAATAGAAACCTTTTTTAATTTGGCTCTATACTATTTGTTGGGGTTTAGAAACAATTCAAAAAATAAGACACGTGGGCTCCGATTTCTTTTATACTGGATTTGGTCAACCAACAAAGAAAGGAGCCACGTGTCAATTGAATCGTAACATATTTCTCCCCGGTTTGAAAGATGTGAAAATCAACAAAGTGGAAATCTGTGAACATTCGATTCACCTTTACGTCGAAATGCCTGTGAAGCCCCACCGTTGCCCCCGCTGCGGTACGGAAGGGAGAAAAATCCACGACTACCGCATTCAAAAGATCCGGCATTTAAAATGGTTTGA